>Ga0066835_10000131_pt1 | contig 14485 bp, 13 predicted proteins | sample ETNtaG_3_FD_67280 | JGI IMG/M metagenome (GOLD analysis project Ga0066835, IMG submission 67280) | Marine microbial and viral communities from oxygen minimum zone, Eastern Pacific Ocean - ETNP201302SV84 | ecosystem: Environmental > Aquatic > Marine > Unclassified ... | reverse complement strand
CCTTCCAAAATATGCAATCGATCATTAACTTGATCCAATCGATGTTCCAGCTTACGAATCACCGTTTGTTTTCTGAAAGCAATCCACTCTTTAATTAAGTCACTTAAACCAAAGACTTTTGGCAGACCCTTCAGAGAAATCAGGTTAAAGTTTGCACGATAGTTTTTCTGCAAGTCAGTGGAAGCAAATAAATGGTTCATCAAGTCGTCAGCATCAACTCTATTGGATTTAAGTGAGATCACTAATCTTGTTGGTTCTTCATGATCACCTTCATCTCTTAAATCAACGACCATAGGAAGTTTTTTGTTTAACATTTGTGTCGAAATTTGTTCAAGGATTTTTGATCCTGATGCTTGATGCGGTAGATCTGTAACCACAATATCATTACCCTCTTTTTTCCACTTAGCTTGAATTTTGTAGGCTCCTTTACCGGTGGTGTACATTTCTTTTAAGTCATCTTTGGAAAGGATAATCGGAGCAGCATTGCTAAAGTCGGGGCCTTGAATGATTTTTAACAAATCGTCTACCGTGGCTTTGGGATTTTCAAGGAGATAAACCGTGGCATCAATTACCTCAGATAAATTGTGTGATGGAATGTCAGTTGCCATCCCAACAGCTATGCCTGTTGTACCGTTCATTAAGATTGATGGTACTTGGGCTGGAAAGATGATGGGCTCTAAAAGAGAGCCATCAAAATTTGGTTGCCAATCCACTGTGCCCTGTTTGAGCTCCTTTATTAGTAAGTCTGCAAATTTTGTGAGTTTGGATTCGGTATATCGCATGGCTGCAAAAGACTTTGGATCATCTTGAGAGCCCCAATTTCCCTGACCGTCCACAAACGGATATCGAAAAGAAAAATGTTGTGCCATCAGCACCATAGCTTCATAGGCAGCAGAGTCTCCGTGAGGATGAAATTTACCGATAACGTCACCTACGGTTCTTGCAGATTTCTTATACTTTGCCGTTGCATTCAGCCCAAGCTCTGACATGGCATATAAGATTCTTCTTTGAACCGGTTTGAGACCGTCGGCCACACTGGGTAAAGCCCGATCTAAAATGACATACATTGAATAATTCAGATATGCATTTTCAGCATAATCCTTAATACTTAAGGTATCGAGTTTTTCTTTTGTCATTACACTTCTGCTAAATTACCTTTTTTTTCTAACCATGCTTTTCTATCCGGTGCTCTTTTCTTTGAGAGCAAAAGATCAAACATAGAATTTGTATTTTCCGAGGCATTCAATGTTAATTGAATTAACCTCCTCGATTGAGGTTTCATGACTGTTTCTCGTAATTGCGACGGATTCATTTCTCCTAAACCTTTAAATCTTTGAATATCAATTTTCACTTTGGTATTGGTTTTGCGAATATTTTTTACAATATTATCTTTTTCTTTTTCGTCTAGAGCATAGTAAACCTCTTTTGCAGCATCAATCCGAAACAATGGAGGCATCGCAACAAATATCCTGCCAGCAGTTACCAAAGATTTAAAATGCCTCAGAAATAATGCACATAATAGTGTGGCAATATGAAGTCCGTCTGAATCTGCATCAGCCAGAATACAGATTTTGCCATACCGTAATTTTGAGATGTTATCTTCTCCAGGTGTAACTCCAATAGCTGTTGTTAAATCTTTAATTTCTTGCGACTTTAAAATATCACTACTTTCCAAGTCCCATGTATTGAGAATTTTCCCCCGTAAAGGCATGATGGCTTGAAATTTTCTCTCGCGTGCCTGTTTTGCAGACCCTCCAGCAGAATCACCTTCTACTAGGAATAATTCACTCTGCTCAATATCATCACTGTTGCAGTCAGATAATTTTCCAGGCAAGGCTGGTCCCTTAAAGGTTTTTTTACGATCCACTTTGACCGTGTTCTTTGCACGCTTTTGTGCTGCTCTTATAGCTAAATCAGCAATTTTCTCCCCTTCTTCGGTATGTTGATTAAGCCAAATACTCATGGAATCTTTCACTGCCGCGCTAACAAAAGAAGTATGATCTTTTGAATCTAGTCTCTCTTTAGTTTGTCCAGCAAACTGAGGGTTTTGTAACTTTGAAGATATAACGAATACGCAATTAACGAGAATATCCTCAGAATTAATTTTAATACCCTTAGGTAATAAATTACGATAGTCACAAAATTCTCTGATTGAATCCAGCAAACCTGCTTTGAAACCATTTAAATGTGAACCTCCTAATGCGGTTGGAATCAGGTTGACATAAGTTTCTTTGAGTAAATCTTTTGAAGCCTCATCAGTCCAATTGATCCCTACATCAATGCCTTGACCTTCTCCACCTTTGCTAAAAATAAAAGTTTCATCCAGAAGTAATTGACTACACCCTGAAAATTCTTCGACATAATCTCGTAACCCTTCATCAAATACCCATTTGATGCGCTCTGATTTTTTTTCGTCAAAGTAGTCAATTTGTAAACCTGGACAGAGGACTGCTTTGGCTTTCAGTAAATGTTTTAAACGCTTTTTATCGACTTTTAAAGATTCAAAATATCGTTGATCTGGCAAAAATGTAACGGCAGTACCAGAATTCTGTGTCCCTACTTTTCCTACTTCTTTAAGTTCTTGAACTTTTTCACCATCACGAAATCCAATCGCATACTCCTTGGCATCCCTTTTGATTATCACATTTAGTTCAGCAGATAAAGCATTAACAACGGACACACCCACTCCATGCAACCCTCCTGAAAATCCATAATCTTCTCCTGAAAATTTAGCACCAGCATGCAATTTACAAAGAATAAGTTCAACACCTGAAAGCTGATGATCGGGATGAATATCAACCGGCATCCCACGACCGTTATCAGCCACCTCAATACTGCCATTTTTGTATAAATTTACTTTTATGCGTTTGCAATAACCTGCTAGTGCTTCATCGACAGAATTATCCAGTACTTCTTGGATTAAGTGATTAGGGCAGGTCGTATCGGTATACATACCGGGACGTTTTTTGACTGGTTCAAGCCCAGAAAGGACTTCAATAGCTTTGGCATCGTATGCTTTTTTAGACAATGTTATTTTTCACGAATATCTATGCAATGACCTTATTTTACTCTATTGCGAGAGTAATTTGATAACATTTCTTAAAGATAACAGTGTTATAATGCCCCCTCAAATGAAAGTGTTTCCAATTCCAGCCTTATTGTTTTTACTTCTGTGCATACCAAGTTTACATGCTGAAAATCTTTCAGATATTTATAACGAAGCACTGGAAAATGACCCACAGTATCGTGCTGCTGAGTTTTCACAACTTGCCGGTCAAGAAATTGTGGTTCAAGGTCGAGCTGGATTACTTCCAAACATTACCATTAGTGGACAAACTAACTGGAACGAATACTATCAATTTAATGAATTACAAAGTGCTTATAATAATAATTCAGTTAACGCTCGATTTACCCAACCGTTATTTCGTTTAGATTCCTGGTTCACCTTTAAGCGATCCCAAAAATTAACCGATGCATCTGAAGCAGATTTTGCATATGCGCAACAAGCCCTGATTGTTAGGACTGTTGAAAAATATTTTGGCGTCCTTCGAGCAGAAGATAACTTGACTGCAGCAAGATCCGAAGAGCGTGCTATCCAAAAACAACTCGATCAAATTCAACAGCGTTTTGATGTTGGATTATCAGCTATTACCGAAGTCCAAGAGGCTCAACTCGCATTTGATCTCAGTGTTGCTGGTCGCATCCGAGCAGAAGGAGTGTTATTTAATGCGAAAGAAGAGCTGAACTCGTTAATCGGTCGAGAAATATTTTCGGTTGATCCTCTTCAAGCAGACATCAACCCCTCTGATCCGTATCCTGCCAGTAAAAAAGAATGGGTCGATATTGCAATGAAAAATAATTATCGTCTCAAAGCAGCAGTCTTTCGACGAGATGCTTCACGAGATTCTGCACGTGGTTCAGCTTCTAATCATCTTCCAAAAATTAATATTACGGGAAGTGAATCAGAATCAAACACAAATCAATACTCTTATGAGGGATTCGAGGATTTAGGTTTCCAAGCCCCAAGTGAAACCCAAAGAAAAAATTATAGTATTAGTTTGACTATGCCACTATCGCAAGGTGGAGCTGTGAGCTCTCAGCGACGTCAAGCCTATGCTGAATATAATAAAAATGTCGAAGACACCCTGTTTACACAACGCACTATTATTCAAAATGTGCGTTCGGGTTTTTCCGATGTCATCACCTTGGGGGCAAATCTAAAAGCTCAAAAACAAGCTGTTGTCTCCGCTAGGAGCGCCCTGGAAGCTACTAGAGTGGGCTATGAAGTTGGTACTCGAAATATTGTTGATTTACTGCAGTCAGAAAAGAATTTATATACTGCTGAAAAAAATCTTGCCAATGCTAAGTATGATTATTTGTTGGCAGAACTTAATCTTGAGCTAGCTGCAGGAGTTTTGTCTCCTCAAAAAATTAATGAGATAAATAATTATCTCAACTAATGCCTGAACTCCCTGAAGTTGAAACTACCAAACGTGCAATTGCTGTATTTGAAGGGCAGGTTCTGAAGAAAATTGAAGTGCATAATCCCAATTTGCGCTGGTCGGTTGATTGCAAAACCATTAAGACCATTAAAGAAGCAAAAATTTTATCGATTACCAGAAGAGCAAAATACATCCTCATCCAGTTTAAAAATTATAGTCTTATTATTCATTTAGGCATGACCGGTACTATGCGTATTTTGCCCATTGATAGCAATGCTACCCGCAAGCATGATCATGTTGTCTTTTATTTTGCTGAGCATAAGTTGATTTTTAATGATGCTAGACGATTTGGTTCTTTGCACATCACAAAATCACCTAGTAACCATTTTTTATTAAGTGCTCTTGGTCCCGAACCCAATCGATCGGATTTTAATGCAGATTTTCTTTATCAGAAAATTAAAACCTCAAATACCCATACTAAAAGTTTTCTAATGAATCAAAAAAATGTTGTGGGCATAGGGAACATCTATGCTTGTGAGATTCTATTTGCAGCAGGCATCTCTCCTCGAAGAAAAATAAAGTACCTCACCAAAAAAGACTGTAGGGCTGTTGTAGATCAAACTCATCGGATCATTAACCTAGCTATTGAGAAAGGGGGCACCACTTTGCAGGATTTTTATGCTCCCGATGGAAATAAGGGCTATTTCAAAATTGAATTAAATGTTTATGGACGTGAACATCAGGAATGCCGAAATTGCCAAAACCCGATAAAAAGAATTATACAAAATCAACGCTCAACTTTCTTTTGTAATAAATGTCAGAATTAGTTATTAAGTTTAGCTTTTAAAGCCATAGCAACATTAGGATGAACAAACTTATCAATATCCCCTCCTAAACTGGCAATCTCTTTCACTAAGCTGGAGGATACATAAATTAAAGTGTCTTTGGGTGTGAGAAAAATACTTTCTATATCAGGGGCTAAAGAACGATTCATGGTAGCCAATTGAAATTCGTGTTCAAAGTCTGAGACTGCTCGCAAGCCTCTGATAATGGCACAAGCCTCAACTTCACGAGCCAAATCTACTGTTAGCTTCTTTTTAAAAGCAACGACATCAACATGTTCATTATCTTGATAGATCGAGCTCACTAAATCTAAACGCTCCTCTGAAGAAAACAAAGGATTTTTCATATCGGTTTCAGCAACACTGATAATAACTTTGTCAAAAAGATGCACCGCACGATCAACGATGTCCATATGCCCAAAAGTGATGGGGTCAAAAGAACCGGGGTAGATTGCTACTCTCATAGCAAAATCATACATAAAAAATTTTCTATAGGGAAATTTGGGAGGCCTGCAAACTTATGAAGTTTTTAGTAATCGTAACCGTGATCGTATTCCCGAGCAAACAAAGTAAGATCGTATCGAGAATCAAGCAATTCCTCGAGATTGCCTTCATCTAACTGATAAATAATGTTTTTGTTAGTATCAATTAAAAAAAGGAAAATGTTTGCATCCAAGGCTTCTTGGAAAAATACAATTTTTGCCTGATCATCGTCTTCATCGATATGCTCAGCCAAAGGTTCGACGTCGGTAACTTCATGCTTGCCAAAAGTCACAAATGATGGATCATACTGTGCCATATCAATGTGCTCTTCTCCATCTTCATCTTCATAAGTTTCGGTATATGCTAATTCTTCAATATATGAGGCAGCAGTAAATGACATTTCTCCATCATAGATATAAATGACTCTGCCATCACCTTCTCGGCGGTAACCAAAGTTTTCGATATCACCTTCAATCTGAAAATCCATTCCCTTATAATGCCATGTAACTTCTAAAAAAAATATGCAAACCGCAAAAGACTTTATTAATCGTTGGCATCACATTGTTACACAACAAAATATGGATGGCTTAGATGCGTTATTAGCAGAAAATGTTGTGTTCTCCTCACCGGTAGTTTTTACTCCCATACCGGGCAAAGAGTTAACCAAGATGTACTTAATTGCTGCGGGTTTTACCTTTAATATGGAACAATTTCAGTACACAAGGGAGGTGCATGATGGACTGCATTCAGTCTTGGAATTTGAAACTACGATCGATGATATTGCCGTAAATGGTGTTGATATGATTGAGTGGACCGCAGAGGGCAAAATTCTTGATTTCAAAGTGATGATACGTCCTAGAAAAGCAGTTGAAAAGGTCCATGAAAAAATGATGTCTGCATTAGAAAAACAATAATCTTTATAATGGAGCTAAAATGAAAAAAACTTTTTTAATATTGATGCTGACAGGGATGTTTAACCTGCACAGTCAGTCAATTACTACCACAGTTAATAATGGTAATTTGATCCTCGAAGATATCCCGACTATCCCTCAAACTATCAAGGATGATTTAAAACGATATCAAAATGTCCGTTCAGGATCTTTTCGATCGTTTACCGATACTGGAGACAGTATTTACATCTCAACTAGATTTGGCAATGTGAGCCAACTACATGTAGTCGACCAACCCGGCGGGGCAAGAAAACAAATTACCTTCTTTGATGAACCTGTAGGAAGTATGTCCCGTCAACCCGATGGTACACTTATTGCCTTCACCATGGATGTGGGGGGGAGTGAACATGCTCAAATCCTTTTACTGAATCCTGAAAATGGTTCCTCGACCATGCTTTCTGATGGAAACTCGCGACATGGCAGTCCGTTATGGGATAAAACCGGAGAACATATTGCTTTTATGAGTAACCGCCGTAATGGTGCCTCTAATGACGTTTGGACAATGCCAATAGATAATCCGGATCAGGCAGAGATGGTTCTTGAATCCCCTGATGGTACTTGGTGGGGGCCCATTGATTGGTCAAATGATGGGAAGCACCTCTTAATTCAAAATTATATCTCTATCACCAATTCCAAAGTATATTTAGTGGATCTGGAAACCAAAGAAAAAACGCTTATTCTCGGTAATCTCGCAGAATCGTCGGTAAATAGTGGATTAGCCTTTGATGCTACCAATACTGGGGTGTTTTTTACTACCGATACGTTTGCAGAATTTAACCAACTAGCTCATAAGAATCTAGTCACCGGAGAAGTCACCATTGTTTCTCAAGATATCAACTGGGATGTCGATGGATTTGCTATCTCCTCAGATGGCAAACGAGCTGCCTTTAAAGTTAATGAAAATGGTTTTAGTACTCTATATTTATTAAATACACAGACACTGCAATACCAACAAGTAGAGGATTTACCCATGGGTGTAGTTGGGGGTATGCAATTCAATGAAGCTGGTTCCCAACTTGGCTTGAGTCTCAATACTTATCAAAGTCCTTCCGATACCTATACTTTAGCATTAAGTCGTAACCCTCTTCGTCACAAAGATTTAGTGCGGTGGACCCAATCGGAAGTAGGCGGTTTAGATACCTCAACTTTTGTGGAACCACAATTAATTACCTACTCCACTTTTGATAATCGGAACATACCAGCTTTTGTCTACACCAAACCCTCAAGGGAGCCGCAACCGGTCATCATTTATATCCATGGTGGTCCTGAGGGGCAATCCCGTCCAAGTTTTAGCAGTACATTTCAACTGTGGATTGATCAGCTAGGAGCAACAGTTATTACTCCCAATGTTAGGGGCAGTGAGGGTTACGGGAAAACCTATCTTGGATTAGACAACGGATTTCAAAGAGAAGATTCGGTAAAAGATATTGGAGCGTTATTGGATTGGATTGCCCAGCAACCTAACTTAGATGCTTCGAGAGTAGCTGTGTATGGAGGTTCTTATGGTGGATACATGGTCCTAGCTAGTGCCGTGCACTATAGTAAACGCCTCAGTGCTGCTATTGATATTGTAGGAATTTCTAATTTTGTAACCTTTTTGAAAAATACTAAAGATTATCGTCGAGATCTCAGACGGGTGGAGTATGGCGATGAAAGGGATCCGGCAATGCGAGAGTTCTTAGAAAAGATAAGTCCCAATAACAACGTCGATAAAATCAATGTTCCCATGTTTGTGGCTCAAGGCGAAAACGATCCTCGGGTACCGGTCACCGAATCGGAACAAATTGTCGATGCTCTGCGAGAGGCTGACAAAATAGTCTGGTACATGAATGCCTTGAATGAAGGTCATGGTTACCGCAAAAAAGAAAATCGTGATCTTTATCAACAAGCTGTAATCCTATTTCTTAAAACCTACTTATAAAAATGAGTGATGAGTTAAGATTGGGGGGTCCTCCATATTTCTGCTACAGTCGTAAAGAGATTAGTAATGCTTCGTATGAAGATAAAATTAAAATGCTCCGTTTTAATAATAAGCAGAGAAGTCTTGCGCTTAGTCATGGTAAGGAGATTCTAGAAGAAAAAAGAAAATATGATGCAGCACAAAAAAGTCGAGACGAAAAACTATTAAAAGAAGCATGGGAAGCAGGAAGAATTGATGCCCTAAAAGAACAAAAAAGAGTCAAAGCACCACATTTTGTTGCTTTAGGTGGTTCACGACGAACACCAGAAGAAGAAGAAGAAGCAAGAATAAGGGCAGAAAATGCTAATGCTGAGGAAGACATTGACTTTCTTGTCTTTGGTGTAAGTTTTTTTGTTGTTATTAATTTGTTTATTTTAATAGGTATGGAACATTCCATAAGAACTATACTATTGATACCGATTTCAGGGCTTTATGCCATGAGTGCATTGTTCTTAAAACAATTTTTCACTGGCAATTTTGGAGTTGCGGTATTTTCTATCTTGTTTTGGGTTGCAATTATTTATGCATTCACTTTTAAAAGCATGCTCATAAGTGCTGCTGTCATATCTATGTTTGCTATTCCTCATTTTTTTATTAATTTGTATATTGATAAATTGATCGCAAGGAAATACTTCTTATAAAAAACCTAAGATGATTAACACAACAGTTAAAACAATTTAAAATTACATTATGTTTAATGGATGCAAAATTTTTTGTTTGTTTGTGTTGATGTCCTCCCCATACACTCTGCTGTCAGAAACTAATGGGGAATATTCAGAAGTAGCTGATGAAGATTCAAACAATGTGCTGCTCTATATTGGTTTGGGTTCTGCAGCCGATGAGGAGTTAGTGGATGAAGACTCTTGGTCTGTTGGTCTTTTATTAAGAGATGAAAAAAACTTTTATGGGATAGATATAGGTGGTGAAGGAGTCATGATAAACCAAGCAAGAGACTATTATGACGGAACTTATACCGTAAGCTCAATTGATCAGGCTACATCATTTAACCTCACGGCAGGCATGAAAATAAGCGGCAGTTCAAAACTTCGAGTAGATTTAGGTTTGTTAGTGGGTATTATTGAGCAGTCGTCTGAGTGTCCATCATCTTATTCAAGGTATCAGTGCTACTATTCATCATCTTACGGCAATAGGCTGGACTATGAATATACTTTCAATTATGGAATTGTCTTACATACAACTTACGAGAGAATTACATTAGGTTTGAGAGCATCTGGAGAAAGTACGCAATTAGTATTTGGGATAAATTTTTAAGAATAATCAATTCTTATTTAGATATTGCTGAAGTATTTGACCTCAGTTAATAATACCTCCACAATAAAATCTATTTTAAGTTTAAGGAGAAATTTTATGATGGATAAATATCTAGACATGATAAATATTAAAATTGATGTTGTTTTTTCTTTTATAGAAAAAGTCAGTGCATTTTGTTTTGATAAGCTATCTGTTTTACTAACAAAAGCTAATTCATGGGTGATAGCAATTGCAGTTGTATTACTAATAATTTTGACTATTGATGCAGCTTTTTACATTGGAGATGCATCATGAGTGAAGAAGATATATCAGAATTTTTAGCACAGTTTGGAGAAGCACAAGAGATAGCCTCCATATCAGGAGAGATGTCTTTTTTGTCTGCGTTATTTTATCCCGTCTTAACAGGTGGCTGGAGTGGTTTTTTTGCTAGTTTAGCCTTAATTCCTGCACTTCTTATTGGTTTAAATTTTTCAGATAAAATTAAAAATGCAAATAATGAATTAATTGATGCTAATCCGACATCGATCAGCAATCCAATTATCCTTAAGATATTTGGGTTCTTATTTTTTATTTTAGTTGTAATTAATTTCTTTTCTGCTGTTAGAGAATTGGTTCAGATTTATTACCTTATATATTTTGAAGAATTGTTATTATTTATTAAAGACCTCTTAATTCAAATATTTTTAACAATTGTAGGCTTTGCAATTGCTAGTTTATATTTTCAACCTGAAAGAGTTAATATCACCGTTGATAAAAGCAGTACTGTTGCAGAAGATTTAATTGCATTACTAACGTTTGGACTGAAAGTTCCGCTAGCTTTAGCGACAATGCTTTCGCAAACAATAATCTTCTATGGTGTTTACCTGTTATTTTTTGGTTTTATTTCTTTTTTCATTGGAGGCGCTGAAGGACAATTATTGGATGGTATTGCGACCTTAATGGTTGGGGCATTTGCACCATTAGTCTTTTATTTATTATTTTTGTTTCTTTTTCCCATTTTCAATTTATATCTTGCAATTTTGCACATACCAAAGATTGGAAAGGATAACTGAAAATAATTTATGAATTAGGGGCTCCTTTAGGGAGCCCTTTTTTGGTGGGCCCGGGAGGACTCGAACCTCCGACCAATGGATTATGAGGCCTCTGATCGGTTAGAATTATTTCGAGCAGTGGATAATAAAAAAATAAATTTTTTCTTCTTGGGAAGCTATTAGTACCAAAGGTATTTATAAATCTGTAATCTGCTTTGCTAAAGATATAAATCTGGTCCAATTGCTCTTGTTATTCGATCAAAGTGAGAGCGCATCTCAAATAGAAGATCACTAGGTGCATACATATCGTTGTCCGAAATCATCTCCTGACCAATTGCATGTTCAAATTCTCGCATTGAAATTTCAAAAATAAGTCTTTTAAATGTTGCGTTCTCTACATCACCCGAGCATGATCTCAAGCAGGATGTAACTGTTGGGTGATCTAAATTTATAATAATTTTTATTTCGTCTTTAACGTATATTGACCTATGCTCATCTTTGCCGAGATTTTCATGCACAACGATGAATCCAGCTCTTCTTCTTGTAGAGCTTTTACCTGGATTCTTAGAAGCTTCTCTTGATGTATTTTGAGACTCTTCAAGAATTTTTTGAGATTCTTTTATAGGCTGTTTTGGATTTTCTAATTCTTTGCCAAACCTTATTTTTTCTTCTTCGCCGACCAAAACACCCTGACCTTCAATCAAGCTATCAATTTCATTATCATTACCAGGCTCATTAAAAATAGATAAAGCATTTCTTGCGTTTGATCCGAGCCTTATGTCATTTAATACTTTAAGAGTTTCATTCCATTGTTTATTAAGTTTTTTTGTAATTTCATCAGTTAATGTTGTAAGTTTTTTTGATTGAAGTGTATTTCTCTCTTCATTTTTTTTATCTAATACATCTTTACGAACTTTTTCTAATTTTGGGGCAATAAATAACAATAGCTCACGAACTCCTTCATGCTGGGGATTTAACTTTAGGTTTCTTGTTTGATTTATAGACTCAACATTATTTATAGGCTTTTCTAAATCAGGTATTTCAACTGAGCCTGTGAGTAAATTACCACATTCTTTTTTTGTTACTCCACAATCTTCCAATCCAATCACATTTTTATTGCATGATATCTTTATGCCCTTATCCATTGAATCTAAAGGTACTCTTGACACATCTATCTTAAGTTCAAAATCTCCATACCTATTCCTTATTGGTCCATCACTTTGATAGGTGTAACTATTTATTAAGTCTAATTCTTTAAATTCACATACATGGCTATTAACAGCTATTTGAATGTCATAACCTCTCATATATGAGATTTCTCTTTCTATTTTCCTTATTAAATCATTAGGCCTTACCTTAATATTTAAGTCATTAATTATTATTATAGTTCCATTACTATCTTCAGTTTTTTCATTAACTATTATTGATTCAATAGGAATCTCATTCGCGTCCTCAGGCGCATTTCCGATTGCTTTTCTTGTAAGCTTATAAGAATTTTTTATGCCATTATGATTAGTTTCAACGATAAGTTCATTTGCAATTCCAAATACTGCTAATTTTCCCGTTCCATACATGCCTCTTTTTAACCAACTTGACTGTTTACCCTTTCTGGCTGCATTTTCTCCAGAAAGAGTAAAGAAATTCTTCAATATATTTTCATCCATTCCTGAGCTGTTATCTGATATTACGATATCTTTGGAAGAGGTAGTAATAAAAATCCTGCATCCATCTGGCTGATCTCTATATTCAAGAGAATTAATTACATATTCCCATACAGCACTTGGAGGATCCCCAAATTGAGCACCAATTTGTAATATGCTTTTTCCCAGATTCCCCTTCATTGTCAATGGTTTATTCATCAAAGGTCTCCTTTTTTTATGATTTTTCTTTCAAATAATAAATCTGTCATTTTATTTAAAAAAACTGTTATTTCTTTGTTTGTGCTTGATGCTATATACAACCTCTCTCTATTTCTTACAAGAGAATCTTTATCCATATTGTATGCATCTATTCTGAATAAATACTTAAGTTCGGCATCTTTAATTTTTTTTGAATTATTTGTTGTGTATTTTATAAATGCATCACAGGAGGTGAGTCTATTTATCTCTCTTGCATAAAAATCTACTGCTGATCTTTTGGGTTTTGAGCTATCACTAACATCAAAACTAAATATTTTTTTTGATAAATTGAAACCATCTGAAGTTAAAGACCATAATGTTGTGTTAGACCCCGTGATTAAACCATCATCCTTAAGTTTATCCATTGATCTCATAACTTGGCGTAAATCAATTCTTTCCTTATGTTTTGACCAACTGAAAAAGGATGGAAAAATTTCTTTTACTGATATAGCAACATCTTCAACATGCATTTTAGTGCATCCCTCATTATTATTTAAAAAAAGAACATAAAGAGGTGATTGACCTTGTATTATGTCAAGTTTATTTTTATTTTTTTTATTTGACATTTTATGATTATGTATCAAGTTAAACTATATTGTCAATATTTTTTCTGCTAATATTTACTTGACATGAATGAAAGAAACAAATATTCAAAACTACGCTTACCATTTCCATCTGAATTCAAAAAATTTTGCATTTATGATCTTAATGAAGAGATCCCTTTTTGGGTTAAGAGCTGTCTTAAAGACAAAAGCTTTAATAGGTTTATAAATCTTTTCGATAAAAAACTAGAGTTCATCGCAACAGATAAGGCAACTGAGAAAGCTATAGAGGAATTTTCTTCCAACATGATTGATTCTGATGCATTAATAGCAGATTTAAGAATACCTGTTATAAACGTTGATTTAGATTTAATAATTACTCATGAGCCAACACTAAATTTATTGAAAAAAAATAACATAGATACTGTTTCTAAATTAGCAGATGCAGGTTTAGTAAATTTAAAAAAGATTAAATCTATGGGTATTTCAAAAATTATATACATAGCAAATTTAGTTTTTAGATTCTATGAAGAAACTGGAATCGATGATTCAGATATTGAACTCAACATATCAAGTAATAATGAATACATTAAAAATGTATTATTGGAAAACCATGAACTGAAATTAATTTACTTTAATGATCCAAGGTTTAAAAAGGTAAAAACTGAAACCTTGATCTACTTAAATCAAGAAACAATTTCAAATAATTTAGCTTGGAATGAGATATTAATAAATTTGTCTCATTTATGCTCAACTCAAAAAATAAAAGAAATAATATCTAAATTACTTAAAAAAATTTCAGATATAAAAACATTGTCACTTGAAGATCAGATGAAAGACATCTTTGTAAATGCTATCAAAAATCAAGGTAAAAATGCTTATTTGGATACTAGATTAAGAAATTTGGATTATCTATCAAATAGACTTGGAATTAATCAAAGTAAAGAAAAATGTTATACGCTCCAAAGGACTGCTGACAACATACAACCTAAATTATCAAGAGAAAGAATAAGACAATTAGAATCAAATATATTGAAATTTTTAGATTTCCAGCCTAATAGTGAA
>Ga0066835_10000128_pt1 | contig 14580 bp, 11 predicted proteins | sample ETNtaG_3_FD_67280 | JGI IMG/M metagenome (GOLD analysis project Ga0066835, IMG submission 67280) | Marine microbial and viral communities from oxygen minimum zone, Eastern Pacific Ocean - ETNP201302SV84 | ecosystem: Environmental > Aquatic > Marine > Unclassified ... | reverse complement strand
AATAATTTTTTTACTGATATTTCAAACTATGTTGCATATGAATTAGGACAACCAACACATTGTTATGACTTTGATACTATTTCGAATGGGCTAAAACTTGAATTCTCTGGAAAGAGTTATGAATTTGAAACTTTATTGGATCAAAAAATTTCCCTTGAGAAAGGAGATCTAATATTTACTGCCAATGATATTCCAGTTGATTTAGCTGGAGTGATGGGAGATAAAAAAACTTCCTGCAAGGATTCAACAAAAAAAGTTATTATCGAGGCAGCTTTTTTTGAACCAGAGATAATTCTGGGTAAATCACTCAAATATGATCTTAATTCAGATGCTGCTTACAAATTTGAAAGAGGAATTGATCCAAATTTACAAGAGATTGCCATTAGAAGATTTATTTCGATTATAGGAGATCATGTAAAGATTAAGAAATTGGAACTTTTTGCAAAAGAGTACAGAGAGCTTGAAGAAACCAAATTGAATTTTAACCCGCAGAAAATAAATCATATTTTGGGGGACAATATAGTTACAGAAGGATCTTATAAGAATTATTTAGAAAAACTTGGTTTTATTGCCAAAGATGATGAGGTAATAGTACCAAGTTACAGGTCTGACATTGTTCATGAAAATGATCTAGCGGAAGAGATAGCAAGAATAATTGGCTATAACAATATAGCAATTCAACCTCTTTTATTAACAAAACAAAATGATCCTGAATTGACCCTTGATCAAAAAATAAAAAGTTTTTTAATTAACAATGGATTTTTTGAAGTTATTAATTCTCAATTTTCAGGACAAAATTATGAGGCATCCATAGCAATAGATAATCCATTAGATACTAAAAAAACTTTTTTACGCTCAAATTTAGAGGAATCATTATTAGAAAATTTAGTATTTAATGAACGAAGACAAAAAGATAGTATTAAATTTTTTGAAATAAGTGATATTTATAAAAAAGACTCTCAAATAAGTTATGAAAGATTTTTGGGTATAGTAATTTCTGGAAGAAAAGGTAAAAACTATGATGATTTTACCCAAATAGTAAATCAGAATTTTCTAATAGATATCTTTGCCCAGATTAACTTTGATATAGCTCCATTCATTAAAATAGTTGATAGAAATAACTTAGATTCCAAGTCAAAGACTCCTGTTTTTGTGGCAGAAATAAGACTTTCTGAACTTAAAAGAGCTTTTGCAAATTATCAACTTGAAAATAGCAAGGTTAAAAGTTTTGTAAAAACTAAACCAATTTCAAATTTTCCTTCCATTAACAGAGATTTTTCTTTTGCATTTTCTAAAGCAGAAAATATTGCAATCATTTCAGATGTTGTATCAAATTTTAAATCTCCAATCTTAAAAGAAAGTTTTATGTTTGATTTTTATGAAAACACTCAGAATGGGATCATCAAGATTGCTTTTAGATTTGTTTTTCAATCTTTTAAGAAAACTTTAACTGACCAAGAGATCGAAATTGAATTAGAGGGTTTGTTGGGAGATATATTAAAACTTGAAGGTGTATCCATCCCAGGATACTCAAATGATGTTAAATAATCTTTATAAAAAAAACTATTTTATTGGGATCATCATTGCTTTGTCTTTACCAATTTCAGCAGATAGTTTCATGTATAACTCATTTAATAATCATGGTTCGATTGGACTTATTAATACTCCATCAGCAAGATTTTATGATGAGGGATCATTTGGAATTACTATATATGATGGGACTCCAGATCAGAAAGTAACTTTAACTTCGTCACCCTATAGTTGGTTGGAGGCTTCATTTTTTTATACCAATATTCAAGGGATGCCTTATCCAGGTTATGAATATCAAGATTATAAAGATAAGGGATTTAATATAAAAGTAAGATTGAAAGAGCAGAATAAACTTCCTGCCATTGCGATAGGTATCAATGATCTAGCTGGGACGGGTTTTTACAGTTCAGAGTACATCGTAGGATCATATGAAATGGGAGATTTAGATTTTCATTTTGGACTAGGTTGGGGGACATTGAATGGTCTTGAAGATTTTCAAAATCCGCTGACTTTCTTGGATAAAAGATTTGAAAATAGACCAGATGGATATGCTGATCAAGGGGGACAGTTTCAACCCTCCAGGTACTTTTCAGATGAATCCGTCTCTTCATTTTTTGGAATAAGTTATGCTTTGAATGATCAATCTCTGTTTAAGATTGAAAGAGATCCAACGCTTACATCAGGACAAATAAAGTATGCTTCTGCCAAATCTAAAATAAGCTTTGGTTTTGAGCACAGTCTAACAAGGAATTTTTCTATTGGTATTTTTCGGGAAAGAGACAATTTTTATTCTCTTAAATTTATATATAAAAGGGACTCTCAAAGGGAGTTGAGAAGCACTCAGTTTAAGAAACTAAAAAACATTTCTTCAGCAAATAGCTATGTATTATTTAGAAGGAATCTTCAAAACAATGGTATCGGAGTGAACAAAATTGTTGAAAAGGATGAAAAATTAGCTTTGGAGGTCACTCAGTTTAAACATAATGATATTGAAACCATTGAATCAATTATCAAAACTGCAAGCATTGAGAGTGGCATAAAAGAGGAGATTCTTACAAATTATAAAATTGTAGATCTTTCAGTAAAAGAAAATTTTGATCAAGATTTAACCGATGGGGGCAATATCCTTTTTGAAAGAAACAAAAAGAGTCGTTTTAACACTTCTAATTCACTGAGTTTTAGACCTTTTCTAGCTTCTCGTGAGGAATTTTTTAAAGGAGCAATATTATTAGAGAATAATTCTGAATGGGTAATTTCTGATAATTTTTTGCTTTCATCGAATCTTAAGTATTCCATAATAGATAATTTTGATGATTTCAGCATACCACCTCGTGATACCTATCCTGCCCAGGTAAGATCAGATGTAAAGGATTATCTTGAAAACTTTGATTCTCTTGTAATTGGAAGAGCTCAGGCAGATTATTTTAAGACAATTTCACCAAATCATCACATTATGGTGACAGGTGGAATTTTGGAGGAAATGTTTAATGGGTATGGTATGGAGTATTTATATTTTGATGCTTCAAATAATTATGCAGCAGGCATTGAGTTATTTCATGTTAAAAAGAGAGATTACCAAATGCAATTTGGTACTTTGGACTATACAAATGTAACAGCGCATGCCAATTTCTACTATCGAAATTATGGATTGATTCCATTTGATGCAAAAATCTCAGTTGGAGAATATTTAGCCGGAGACCGAGGAACATCGATAGATTTATCAAGAAACTTCAAAAATGGTATTGAGTTTGGAGTGTTTGCCTCTTTTACTGATGTATCTTCAGAACAATTTGGAGAGGGCTCTTTTGATAAAGGAATTTATTTTAATATTCCTATTTTTCAAGATTTTGTAAGTTATACGTGGAGACCTCTGACCAAAGATCCTGGTCAAAAATTGATCAGAAAAAATAACCTATATGATTTGTTGGTTAAATTTAAACCCATTAATTAATTTGTGATTTTAAATAGAAATCATAAAAATGTTACAACTTAAGTAGTGATAAAGATTGTGTTATCTAATCAATTCTTGCATAATTACGGTTCGGAGGATTACTTTAATGAGACACGTAACCAGTTTTTTATTATTTACAATTTTTTTAACTAGTTTTGTAGTTGCTAACGAGACTGCAATAACTGATGATCAGATATCAGAAATCACTCAAAAACTAGAGACTCTTGATAAAGTTGAATTACAAAAGCGTAAACTCGAGATCGAGCAGGAATTATTAAACTTACAAGCTGATGGAGATGATGAGGGTGTTTTAGGAGCAATTACTGCACTCAATGTTGAATTATCGATTGTAGAACAATTACTAATATTAGTAGGTGCTGTGATTGTAATGGATGATGGGACCAGCACACCCCCTGATACTGTATTTCCAGTAATAACCATACTTGGTGACAATCCAGCTACAGCAGAACTTGGTGGTACATATGTTGATGCAGGTGCAGAATCTGATGGTGGTGAGACTGTAACAGTATCCGGCACTGTTGATACAAACACACTTGGATCTTATGCGATAACATATTCTGCTACTGACTCAGCAGGCAATACTTCAACTGCAACAAGGACTGTAAATGTTGTCGACACAACAGCACCAGTTCTAACTGTTGCTGGTGATAACCCAGTATCAGTCGAGTTAGGTGCAACCTATACAGATGCTGGTGCAACTGCTACCGATCTTGATACAGTCACAGTTACTTCAGTATCTGATGTTGATACTTCTGCAGTTGGTGACTATTCAGTAACTTACACTGCGACTGATGCTTCAGGAAATGCTTCAACTGCAACAAGAATAGTTAATGTTATTGATACTACTGCACCTGTATTTACATCTTCCGCAACTTTTAGTGCCGAAGAGAATCAAACAGCAGTTGGAACAGTTACTGCTACTGATTTACAAGATGTTACTTTTACTGTTTCTGGAAATGATTTAGTAATAACTTCTGCTGGTGTTATAAGTTTTGTATCAGCACCTGATTTTGAAACTCAGGCCGTTTATACTGCAACGGTTACTGCTACAGATTCAAGTGCAAATGCTTCTACTCAGGACATAACAGTTATTGTAACTAATGATGAGTCTGATGATGACACTGGAACTGGAACTGGAACAGGTACAGGCACAGGCACAGGTACAGGCACAGGTACAGGCACAGGAACTTAATTAATAAGTGACGGTTACCAAAAGAGACCTGGCAAAAAACATATTTATTAAAGAAGAGCTATCTCAAAAAGATAGCTCTTTTTTTTTAGATACTGTTATTAATTTTATTAAAAGAAATCAAAAATCAAAAATTAACATAAATAGATTTGGAACATTTCATTATAAATTTTCTCCTAAAAGACCAGGAAGGAATCCAAAAACAGGAAAGAGCTATAATATTCCAAGTCGCAACAGGGTTACTTTTGAGCCATCAAAGTTAGTCAAGCAAATCTTAAATTAGTTTTTGGTCGGGATGGCCGGATTTGAACCGACGACCACCACACCCCCAGTGTGGTGCGCTACCAGGCTGCGCTACATCCCGAGTTAGCTATTATATTTCAATTGAGATAATTGTTTATAATTATTTATAAAGTGAGGAAAAAAATTGACCGAGTCTGTTAAGTGTAAATCTGGATACCATGTTGGAATAAAATCTGATGATATTTTTATATTTCAGGGCATAACTTACGGAAAATTTGATCAAAGATGGGGTAAATCCTATTTAACAACTGATTATCAAAAAGAATTTTCAAAAAGTATCTCTAGTGCTCCCCAAACTGTAATTGAAAAATCAATATTGTATGATTCATCTCTTCCAGAAGAAAAAGAACAGTGTTTAAGTTTAAACATTGCCTCTCCAAACTTAGATGACAAACTTCCAGTTTTAGTTTGGATACATGGGGGAGGTTTTATGACTGGTTCATCTCATAGCACAATGTATCAGATACAAAACCTTGCTAAGAATGGAATGGTTGTTGTTTCTATTAATTATCGTTTAGGACCTTTTGGTTTTTTACGTTTAAAAGACATCACTGAGGGAGAAATTGATTCAAGTGGCAATGAAGGATTAAGGGACCAAAGAGTCGCATTACAATGGATTCAAAAAAATATTGAACATTTTGGAGGCAATAAAGATAATGTCACAATATGCGGTTTGTCTTCAGGATCTTGGAGTTGTGCGCTTCAAATTGCTGCGGGACATGATAATCTCTTTAGAAATGCGATTTGTCAAAGTGGTGGACTTGATGCAATAGCTAGTCTAGACAAAGCAAATAAATGGGGAGAATTATTTTTACAAAGGTTTCTTGATTTGGGTCTGTCTATAGATGATTTGATGCATTGTCCATGGGAAAAAATCATTGAAGCTGCAAAAAAACTGAGACATTATCAATTGAGTGAGGGGGGCAAATTAGTTTTACCCGAAATAGGATATCTTCCGGTAATTGACAATGATTTTCTAAAAGATGATTTTGCTCAAGTATTTGATCAATCTGAGGTAAACATAATTGCTGGATCAACACTTGATGAATACAACCTTTGGAGTTTTTTTCATCCAAAAATAAGACAAAATGATGAAAAATATATCTTAAAACGATTAAAGAAGATTTTTATAAATGATTTTCTTGATGAGATTTTAGAAGTTTATGAAGAATTTTTAGATTCAAAGAATCTTGCTAAAATATTTTCTGCCGTTATGACAGACATCAGCTTTGGAATCCCTACGCATAATTTACTCACGAAAAGTAAAGGTAAAAATTTTGGTTACCTATTTTCAACTCAGAGTAAATTGATGTCTGGAAAATTGGGGTGTTTTCATGCCTCTGAGCTGCCTTATATGTTCGGGGTTCATAAGACTCAACCTTATGATGACTGGTGTTCTGAAAATGGAGATAGTGTTTCGCATAATATACAATCAAGTTGGAAAAATTTTGTTGATAGTAGCAATCCTAGTTTTGATGATTTTACATGGCAGGAATATAATGATGGTCAGTTAACTTTACTTGGCAGTCGAGTAAAGACAATTACTAATCCTTTTTTAGAGAGATATAAACTTGTTGAAAAATATAAGAATTTTTAAATCAGTATCCATAGGGATAATTTTTTGGATAACTACATTAGAAATTGCATCGGATAATTTACAGTTATCAGTACAAACAACATCAGGTTTAGTTGCTGGTACTAAAGAATCAAAGATAATCCTTTTTGAAGATATTCCCTATGCTAAGCCACCAGTAAGTGAATTACGCTGGCAACCACCTCAACCAATCGAAAATCCTGGGAAAAGCATCGAGCCAAAAGAATCAAACCATTGTTATCAAGAAACTGACTCACTTCAAGATATTCAAAATTTTGGAACAGAAGATTGCCTTTATCTAGATATCAGAGTCCCACAAAGTCAAAATAAAAATCTTCCAGTTATGTTTTGGATTCATGGTGGTGGTAACACATCGGGGACAAAAGATTTTTATGATTTTTCAAGATTGGTAGTAAAAAAAGAAGTTATTGTAGTATCTATAAATTATCGACTAGGCATTTTTGGTTTTTTTACACATTCTGCAATTCAGGATGCTGGTGTTGAACCGTCTAATTTCGGCATTTTGGATATCATCGAAGCTTTAAAATGGGTTCAAAAAAATATTAAAAATTTTGGTGGTGATCCTGAAAATGTCACTATATTCGGTGAGTCAGCTGGTGGGCATAATGTTTATGCTTTATTGGTTTCTAAACAAGCAAAAGGATTATTTCATAAAGCAATTTCCCAATCTGGATACACTGAGTCATCTTCTCTTCAAAATGCATATAAGCCAGATGAGATAAATCGCAAAGATTCTGCTGATAGTTGGTCAGTTTTTAATAGGTTGCTTGTCCAAAAAGGTATTTCAATCTCAATTGAAGATGCAGATCGATTGCAATCAAAATTGTCATTAGAGGAACAAAAAAAGTTGTTGATGGAAAGTACTTCCGCAGATTTACTTCAGTTATATGAGAATACTATTGAAGAACCTCTTTTAACCAATGATGGTGTGGTAATTCCTAAAGATGGACTTCTTGCAGCACTTGGTCAGCCTGAGCATCTTAACAAGGTTCCTGTCTTAGCAGGCTCAAATAGGGATGAAGTAAAGTTGTGGATAGGTACTTCTGAATATTTCTTGGAAACAAAATTTTCTCCTTTAGGAAGGATACTTAATATCCCAAGTTTGGTAATTAAAAATAAGGACCTTTATAATTTTTACAACAAGATTAGAGCAGAAGGTTGGCAACTGAGAGGTGTTATTGAGCCACTTGAGCAGATTTTTAACACAGGGAACAATAATTTGTATGCTTACAGGTTTGATTGGGACGATGAGAGAAATCTATTTGTAGCAGACTTTCAAAGTATTATTGGTGCCTCCCATGCTCTTGAAATTGCTTTTATTAGTGGTGACTTTAAATTTTTAGGAAAATATAGTCCCTTAATTTATCCACGCTCTCCCTCTCGAAATTTTACTTCAAGAAATATGATGAATTTCTGGGCAAATTTTGCAAAAACTGGCAATCCTGGTACTTCAACAAATGAGATAGAGTGGACACGATACAATCCTAATAATGAAAAGAATTTTATGATTCTCGATAAAAGAAAAGATATGGAATTAAAAGCTATTGATATAAATATGCCTGATATAGTTGCATCAATATACGACAGCAATCTTCTTAATTTAGAAGAGAAATGTATTCTGCTTTATGAGACCACAACCTATTTAGGATCAGATAGTTTTCAAACTTATTTAACAGACCCTTTGAGTGGATTCTGTTCGGTTAGCAAAGCAAGGGAGATTTCAGAAGCAAATCGTGGTTATTACGAGTACTAATCTTGATTAAGAGTGTTATGTTTCAATTGTAAAACAAGAGAAGGATTTATACCCATCAAGTCAGATGCTCTTTTGATTATTTTTTCTTCTTCGATATCTAAATAATCATCTGCGAGCGCAGTCTGCCAAAGCAATTCCACAACTGTTAGTTTTTCTTCTTTAGTCAAATTATGATTTAAATCATAAATTAAATCATAAAAAGATATCCTATCTTGGCTTTCTTGTTGAATAAGTGTCAATATTTCAGATTCACTTAAAGTTGAGGTATCGATGTTTTGTCGAATGCTTTCGAGCAGCAAATTTTTTTCTTTTTCATCAATCTGGTTATCTATGTTGGCTACTTCATATGCAAGGCAAAGTGCGATCAATTGAAGATTTTTAGGATCTTCAGATTTTTCCACTTTTTTCTTTTTTTTAAAAAAATTAAACATTTTTAGATTTCAATAATATAGAAGAAAACCAATAATAACATGTAAAAATTCCTAGAAATGTATAAAAGGAATAAAAGCCATATTCAAAAAAGTATTTGTTAAAAGCAAGTCCAATCAAAGCAAAAAAACCAGAAGAAATGATCAAAAAACTATAAGTCTGCACATAAGAGTAACCATTATCAATCATTTGATGATGAATGTGTTCTCTATCATCAAGATAGATTCTTTTTAATTTAATTATTCTAGTGATTATCACTCTTAAAGCGTCCATTAAAGGAATCGCAACCAGCCAAAGTGCTGTCACAGGCAAGAGATTTGAGCCATCAAAATTTGAAAAATAAACAAGTATCCATGCACACATAAAACCAAGGGCATTTGAACCGTTATCACCTAAAAATACTGTCCTTCTTTCTCCTAGAAATCCCAAGTTATACATAAGAAAACCACTAAGTGCACCTACTGGTAAAATAAGAGGAAATAAACTCGGCAAATTATTGGTATTGATCATATAAATCATTGAAACAAAACAAATTAAACAAAAACTAGCACATAGTCCATTTAGGCCATCAATCATATTAAAAGCATTCATCATGCCAACGATACAAAAAATTGTAAAAGGAATTGCAAAAATACCTAACTGAATTTCTCCAAAGCCAAAAATATTTCCAATTGAAACAAGATATACATCAGTTGAAAGAGCTAAACCTAGAACACATACTGATTGTAAAACTATCTTTTTAAGTGGCGAAATTGTCCTCAAGTCATCAATAATCATTATTATTTGAACAAGTAAAGTGAATAATAGCAGTTGCAAACTAAATTGATTTAATCCAATTTCTGATTCAACTGAGTTTTGCTTAATTATCTGAAAGTTTTGTCCTTGGCCTCTTTGAACTTCTGAACTTGTTTCATAAAGCAATAATTCACCGGTAGGTAGTTGAATTGTATAGCTTTCATTATTATATTTTTGAATTATTACCTTTGAACCATTTTCCAATTCGATTTCATGAAATATTGAATTTTCTTCAATTGCTGCTGGAACTAGATTTAAGTTTATATTTGTATTGATATTTTCAGATGATTGAGACAAAAGCACTAAAAAAATAGAACTAAAGATAACACCGATAGTTATACCCAAACCTCCTGTCAATGGGGTTGGATTAGGGTGAAACTTTTTACGATCATCGGGTTTATCAAGAAGCACCTTATTATCATTTGCAAACTTCCTTAGGATTGCATTTGATACCAAAGATGCGAAAAAACTTAAAAAGAAAAGTGCTACTGGTATAATTTTACTCATGTTAATGCATTATAAATTTTTTTTGAGCCTATTAATATTAATTAATTTGCATGTTATTAGTCTTCATGCAAGTGCTTCAGAAGCACTTGCTAAATTAGAGTTTCCCAAAGATTTTAAGGTTGAAATTTTTATTGATAATATTGATTCACCAAGACAAATAGCAGAGAGCCCTAAAGGTAATTTATTTATAGGATCAAAAAATGGTGGAGTTATATATGCTATCTCCCCAGACAAATCTAAAAGAATTATTGCTCAAGGTCTGAAATATTCCACTGGAGTAACTTTTTATGATGGAGATTTGTACTTTTCAGAGATTGACAGTATATGGAAAATTGAAAATATTGATAACGAGTTGATTAACGGTTCGCTGATACCTGAAAAAGTATTAGTAACTAATAACTTACCAAACAATCCCTGGCATGGATGGAAGTGGATTGATTTTGGCCCAGATGGAAAATTATATTTAGCTGTTGGAGTGCCATGCAATGTGTGTAATCCATCTCAAGAAGAAGAGTATAATTTTGATAAAAGATATGGATCTATTATTCGCTTAAATAAAAATGCTACATGGGAATACGTTGCCACAGGTGTCAGAAATAGCGTTGGTTTTGATTGGCATCCAAAAACAAATGAATTATATTTTGGTGATAATGGTAGAGATTGGATGGGAGATGATTTACCATCTTGTGAGTTAAACAGAGTTGTCGAGGAGGGTCTTTCGTTTGGTTTCCCGTTTAAGCATGCAACGGGTGTTTTAGATCCTGAGTATGGATCAAAAATTACTAATGACATGAATTTTGTTGATCCCATTTTGGAAATTGGGGCCCATGTTGCACCAACTGGGCTAACTTTCTATGATGGTGAAATGCTTCCTGAAAAATATAAGAATACTATTTTTATGGCACTTCATGGATCTTGGAATAGAACTAGAAAATCTGGGTATAAAATTTTAGCTGCTCATTTTGATGATCGAGGTGAATTAATTAGTTATGAGGACTTCATAACGGGTTGGTTACAAAGAGAAGGTACTAAAGAGACTGTTCTGGGAAGACCTGCAAATGTCTTTCAGATGCAAGATGGATCACTCCTGATTTCTGATGATAGGGCAAATGCAATTTTTCGAGTCTCATATTAGTTTTCACTAATGTTTACAGTTGGGATTGTGGGATATGGTGTTGTAGGTCAAAGAAGGCATAGTACACTGCAGCAGTTTGAAAATTTTAAAGTTGTTGCTGTCTCTGATAAAACATTCACAGAGGATACAGCTCCAAAGAATCTTAAATGGTATTCAGATTTTAAAGATTTAATTCTTAACGAAAAAATTGATGTGTTATTGGTAAGCTTACCCAATAAATTTGCAGTTGAAGCAACTTTATTAGGACTAAAAAATGGCATGCATGTATTTTGTGAAAAACCTCCTGCCCGCTCAGTTGCTGAACTTATGCCTATTCATGAATTTATGAAAACATCAAATCATAAATTGATGTATGGTTTTAATCATCGTTTTCATGCCTCTGTAATGGAAGCTAAGCTACTTATAGATTCTAAGAAACTTGGCAGTATAGTTAATTTAAAGGGCACTTATGGTAAATCAAAAATGATTTCGTTTAATCAAACTGATTGGAGGACTGACAGAGACCAATCAGGAGGTGGAATTCTTCTTGATCAAGGTATACACATGCTGGACTTGATGAGATATTTTGCAGGTGACTTTACAAAAGTATTTTCAGTCATTAAAAATAACTTTTGGAATTTTGATGTTGAAGATAATGCTTATGTTCTAATGGAGACTGCTGATCAGGTAGTGGCACAATTGCATTCGTCTGCAACGCAGTGGAGACATGTATTTAACCTGGAAATTACACTGCAAAAAGGCTCAATTATTCTTGGTGGACTGTTAACTAGTTCGAAAAGTTATGGTTCAGAAACATTAAAAATCATTTACTCTGATCCAGATACCGATCAAGGCAATCCAAAGGAAACGACTGATACTTTTGAAAAGGATATTTCATGGGATGAAGAAATGGCATGTTTTACCAGTGCAATTGAAAATTCTGATAACATAGAAAACGGATCTATTGAGGAAGCAATGAAAATTATGGAGTTGATTGAAAAGATTTATCAATCTGACCCTGAGTGGCAAGCAAAATATTATTAGAACTATGATAAGTGAAGCAAATAATCCAGAAGACTTTTCCAAGAATTATTTTAACTATTTAAAGGTTTTAATAGATCAATTAGCGATCGAAGCTGTAGGAAAGTTCATTGAAATGATTCTCGAGGCACGAGAGAATAATAAAACTATTTTTTTCATTGGTAATGGTGGCAGTGCCTCAACAGCTAGTCATTTCGTGAATGATATCTCACTGGGAAGTAGACAATTTGAAAAACCCTTCAGAGCCATTTCTTTGTGTGATAACCAAGCGGTAATAACAGCAATAGGCAATGATGATGGCTATGAAAATATTTTTTTACAGCAACTCCAAACCCAAGCTAAAGAGAATGATATCCTCGTTGCTATTTCAGCTTCTGGAAACTCACCCAATGTTATCAAGGCTATCGACTGGGCAAATGATAATGGTTTAAGTACCGTTGGTTTGTCTGCTTTTGATGGTGGGCAATTAGCAAAAAAATCTAATCTTAATATTCATGTTCCCACTCAAATTGGAGAGTATGGTCCAGCTGAAGACCTGCATATGGTTATTTGCGGATTGGTAGGTTCATTTTTTAGAGCCTATTTCAAAGATGCTCAATCTTAATTCCGAATTAGTTCTTGCCAAAAAAGCAGCTTTAACTGCGGGTAAAATTCTTCAAGAAAAAAAAGTAGAGATAAATAATGTTCTCTCTGATCAAGAACGCGATATTAAATTAGAAGCAGACCAAGCTTCGGAAAAAATTATCAAAGATATCATCCAAGCTGAGTCAGATATTCCCATTTTAGCTGAGGAATCTGGTGCAGATGGAGATCTTGACAAAAATTTTTGGGTGATAGATCCTCTCGACGGGACTTCGAATTATTCCAGAGATATGCCTATTTGTTGTGTTTCCATAGGTTTAATTTGTGAAGATAGGCCTGCTCTTGGAGTTATTTATGATTTTAATGCTCAGCACCTTTATGAGGGCATTACCCCATCCTTTAGCAACAGTGGTGAGTTAACAGCAAAAAAAGATGGTCTCAGTATTAGTGTTTCTGGGATTGATGATAAAAAGAAAGCAACTTTAGCAACTGGATTGCCAGCAAAAGGTGCTTTTGATGAAGATTCGATGAGCAAGCTTGCAAATGAGTTTACCAGTTGGAAAAAGGTTAGAATGATTGGTTCTGCAGCAATGTCATGTGCGTATGTTGCTGCTGGACAGTTTGATCAGTATCAAGAAAGTGGAATTTTTCTCTGGGATATTGCTGCCGGTCTTGCAATTATTGAGGCTGCTGGTGGTGCTTATATTTATCATAACTTAGATGACGAAAAATTTAAGGTTAATGTAGTTGCTCATAACAATAAATTACGATGAATACTTCTGACGTTGTTGCCGTTACTTCAAGATCATTTTCTAAAAACAAAGTTTTAATCAAAGAGTTAAAGTCCAGATACAAACATGTGATTCTCAATGATGATGGTATTTCCCTAAAAGGCAAAACACTCATTGAATTTTTACAAGGTACCAATAAAGTCATTGTCGGACTTGAAACTTTCAATACTGAGATTCTTGATCAACTTCCAAAGTTACAAGTGATTAGTAAATACGGAGTTGGCCTTAACAATTTAGATTTAGAAGCAATACAAGCTCACAATATTCGACTTGGTTTCACTCCAGGAGTTAACAAAAGACCAGTGGCTGAGTTAACAATTATGCTCATGCTTACTGCTTTGCGAAAAACCCATGTGAGTCTTGCCAATATAAAAGAGGGAATATGGAGTCAGGAGAGAGGTAATGAATTATCTTTCAAGACCATAGGCATTATTGGATTTGGTCATGTTGGAAAATTAGTTGCTGAATTTTTAACTCCTTTCTCTTGTAAAATCTTGGCATACGATCAAGATCCTGACATTTATCAAGTGCCACTTGAGGATATTCTTCAGCAGTCAGACATTATTAGTATTCATCTTCCTTTAACAGAAGCAACTAAGAATTTAATCAACAAAGACAACCTACGACAATGCAAAGATGATGTAAAGATAATAAATACAGCGAGAGGAGGGATTGTAAATGAAGTTGATTTGCTATTATTTTTACAAGATAACCCTAAAGCTTTTGGAGCATTTGATGTTTTTGAAAATGAACCAAACCACACCTCACCTTTACTTGATCTTACGAATTTTTATGCCACTTCTCACCTTGGGAGTATGACCGAAGAAGGAGTAATTGCCATGGGACTTGCGGCTATCGAGGGGTTAGATCAAAATACCTGATATGAAGAAACAATCTTTTGGCACTTGGTTAACAATTTACAGCGAAGCTGTTGCAGAAATTCTTGCTACAGCTGGTTA
>Ga0066835_10000123_pt1 | contig 14711 bp, 12 predicted proteins | sample ETNtaG_3_FD_67280 | JGI IMG/M metagenome (GOLD analysis project Ga0066835, IMG submission 67280) | Marine microbial and viral communities from oxygen minimum zone, Eastern Pacific Ocean - ETNP201302SV84 | ecosystem: Environmental > Aquatic > Marine > Unclassified ... | reverse complement strand
TTCCAAACCACTGAATTCAATATATTATGTTAATGATACACTACATGTCACTGAACATTCATTAGTAGATGTTCCAGATACATCATCAAATGCTTACACTCAGTATGCAAATATACAGGTCGAAGATAATGTAAATCTTACTGTCAATGATGATTGTAACTTCATACCTGATATTTTGAGTCTTCCAACATAGTATAAATACAATTAACTTGGATATCCTGTAAATTAATGTCAAGAATTAGAGCGAATAAAATAACAGATAAACTAGGTACGGGTGCTGTTGAATTAGAAAAAGGTGCTCATCTTCCTATTGGAATGGGTATTACTGGTGCTGGTGGACTGAATATAACTGGTGTAGTTACTGCAACAAGTTTTTCAGGGAGTGGTGCTAACCTAACTGGAATAGATGCGACTGCAATAAAAGATCCTGCTGGTAATGTCAAAATTCAAGCACAAGCATCTGGTGCAGTCTATACTGGTATCCATACTTTCACAACTTTAAACGCAACAACTATTACTCCAACCACTATAAACGCAACCACTGGTGCTTTTACAGGTAGCGTAAGTATTGGTGGAACATTAACATATGAAGATGTAATTAATATAGACTCTGTTGGTGTTATAACTGCAAGAAGTGGTATAGATTGTAATGGTGATATAGATGTAGATGGTCACACAAATTTAGATAATGTAAACATCGTTGGTGTAACAACATTTGCTGGAAATATTTTACCAGGCACAGATAGTTCTCATAACATAGGGTCAAATGGTGTTAGATTTGCAAACGCATATGTCGATACTTATTATGGCGATGGTTCTAATTTAACAGGAATTGAAATCGGTATATCAACAGAGGCATTAGTAAAAACAAACGGTCAGACTGCATCATTAGATTTGACAAAAGACGATCATAAAGTTACTGCGACAGGTAACGTAACAATTGATGTTACAGGTGGTACAGAAGCATCAAATCACACTCTTCGAGTTGTGAACTCTGGAATTGCAACAGTTGGATTCAGCACATATTTCTTATTCCCATCAGGTGGTACACCAGTTCTACCAACTGCGAGTGGTGCCATCAGTTTAATCTCATTTACGGTACATCGAGCAGGTGCAGTTGGAGTTTCAACACAACTCCTATCTGGATCATCAGTAAACTTTAGTTGAGGTAAATTATGGCAAGAGCAAATGTACCTCATGTAATTTCTGACGACAGTGCATTAGGTGGACAACTAATTAGTGGAAGTTTAAAATTTGATAGGGTCAGTAGTAGTGTTGGAACTTATTTAAAAAGAACACCATCAGTTGCTGGTAATAGGAAAAAATTTGCTTTATCAGTTTGGCTTAAGAGAAGTAGTGTAAGTTCATGGCAGAGAATATTTGCTGCTTCACCTGGTAGTAATGATATTTCAGGATTTGCTTTTAGAGGTGATGGTAATACTGATGGTCTTCGTTTACAGATGACATATAGTGGTGTAAACAAACATTGGACTTCTACTGGAAAGTATCGTGATAGTAATGCTTGGTATCATATTGTATTATCAGTTGATCTTGATGCGAGTTCTGGTTCGAGAGTAATATTTTATGTAAACGGTGTCAGAGATGTTGGATCTTGGGTAACTGGTACAGAACCAGACTCTTCAAATCAATATTACTTTAATCATACATCAGAGCATAGAATAGGAAGTAGCACATCATATCCAACACCTTTTGATGGTTATATGACTCAATTCTATTGGCTTGATGGAGTTAATGCAATCCCTACAGATTTTGGATATACAGATAACCAGACAGGTATATGGAGACCTAAAAAATATACAGGATCATTTGGAACAAACGGATTTTATTTTCCAATGGACGGTTCTTCGCCTGTTGGAAAAGATATGTCTGGTAATGGAAATAATTATATACCAATTAGATGTGGAACAGTTCCAATCGGTAAAGCGACAGGTGCTTTTCCAATTTTAAATACTAATAGCGGAGCGACTGTATCTCATCCAGGTGTAAGACCAGACCCACTTGCAAGTGACGGGAGTGGTAATGGTATAGTTTTTGCTTCAACTCTTTCTGAATATGGTATTGTTGCCAGTGATGTGCATCACCTTATTAAAGGAAGTGGAACAGCAAAATCAATTACAGTTAGTAATGCAGTCAATAGTAATGATAACTATAATAGTCTGCATCCTACAAATTTCTATGGTAGATCTGGGTCAGCATATTTTAATGGATCTAATGCTAGATGTAATATACCAAGTTCATCTGACTTTGATATTGGTACTGGTGATTTTACTTGTGAAGCATACGTACAACTTAATTCTGGTGCTGGTGGTAGAACAGGTAGTGTTGTTTTTAATAAATCTGTATCAGGTGCTAGCTCAAATAGTTCTTTTTATTTTGGATGTGGAAGTGATGGGGCTTCTCTTTACTTATCAACATCTGGTAGTAGTTGGACAACATTTATTAATGTTGACCGAACTTTGAATGATAATTTATGGCATCATATTGTATGGCAAAGAAGAAGTAATCAACTTGAAATATTCATCGATGGAACGAAAGCAACTACCTATGTATCAAACCAAAATAATACAATCGCACAAGACGTTTTTACATCAACGAGACAATGTAATATTGGAACACAAGATGGTGATGGTAGTTGGTTAAATGGGTATGTACAAGACCTTCGATTTTATAAAGGAGTTGCAAAATACACCGAAGATTTTTTATGTGGAGCAGTTGATTCATCAGTTGTTGAAGATTCACCTTCAGGAATTGCAATTCCAAGAACATTAGATTCTCATACTGGTGGTTCTGTAGCTTTACATACCACTTCTAATGTTTCTCCTGATATAATAGTAGCGTCTAATAGTGATTTATTTTTAAATGGTGATTTTACAATTGAGTTTTTTATCTATTTAAATTCTATCGCATCGGATACACACAATCCATCAATAATAACTTTTCCTGATAATAGTGGCATAGGTCAAGTATACATTAACGCAACTTATAATTTTTATTCTTTGTGGTGGCCAAGTTCGGATATAGTTAAAACAGTTGATAATGGAGCTCAAATAGGTAAGTGGCAACATGTTGCCATAACAAGAAGCAGTAATTCTTGTCGTATATTTGTTGATGGAGTATTAGGTGGTTCAGGTTACAATGGATCTCACGCAACTGCAACAAGTTCACAAAATTTTGGTATTGCATATGGTGGATTTAGAATTGGCGGTTATACTCAAAATACTGGAAATATAGATGGTCATATTTCAAATCTTCGTATAATCAAAGGAACAGCATTATATACTTCAAATTTCACACCACCAACAGAACCACTTACAAATGTTACTAATACAAGTTTACTCTGTTTTCAATCACCAACTGATGTTGAAGCTTTTACTGTTGATAAAAATGCTTCAACTTTAAATAATAAAAACTGGACAAGATCTGGTACATTTTCATGGAGTATTGGTGCAGATTCAAATGTTACTTCTAAACATAGACAATTTGATGGGACTGTTGAAACTGGGTCTGCAGGTGCACCAAATGGTAATCCAGGAAATGTAAGATTTACATTTGATACTCCTATAACTGGAATTACAAAATGTAGGATTCGTGCAAATACTCATAATGATCCATATCAATACAGAAGAACTTATTATAATGGAGCTAACGGAACTTATAGTATTCAAACTAGTAATAATACAACTGCTTGGCACGACGTTACTGGTAACGTAGGAAATACTCTCAATTGGGTTGAGTTTGGTAGCTATGGTGGATCTGATTCAGATCGTGGTCCATATGGATGTAATGGAATTGAGATTAATGATGTTCTTTTAACTGATCGATTCCGTGATAATGATGGTCATGGAGATAAATCTTCTGCTTCTCATTTCAGTCCTTTTGATAATGACATCGTTCAGGAAGGTCCATCTCAGTACGCTGTGTTGAATGATAGAGCACATACTGGTGTTACGTTATCAGATGGAGGTTTAACAAATACTGGTGGAAATGATATTCCCTCTAATATGGGAGTCAAGACTGGAAAGTTTTATGTAGAGATTAGTATTAAAACAGCGTATGGTGCTCCAAATCTAAAACATCTTGGAATATTTGCGACAGGAACACGCTCTTTTCGTGCTGAAAGTGGTAATGGTCATATGATTAATCAGTTAGATGGTGTAATGATAAGAAGTGATGCTAATGGACCATATTCTTATACTGGAAGAGGTGCTATTACATCTTTTACACAAGTTTTTAATGATACTAATATGATTTTCACAAATGGTGACATTGTTGGTATTCAACTTGATATGGATAATAAATTTGTTAAATTTTACATCAATGGTAGTTTAAGAGTGCATTATACATTCGTTCTTGCAAGCACATTTGAAAAGATGTATTTCTATGGTCGAAACAATGGGTCAGGTAAAACAACTTGGAACTTTGGGCAAAAACCATATCAATATACACCACCTTCAGGATTCTTACCATTAGCATCACATAATTTAGAATCTTCTTCAATATTAAGACCACAAAGATTTTTTGATACTGTGCTTTGGACTGGAAATGGAAGTTCTCCAAGAGCAATAGGTGGATTAGAATTTAAACCAGACTTTGTATGGTTGAAAGATAGATCAGGTACTAATTGGCATAGATTACAAAATTCTGTAACTGGTGCAAATAAATTAATGTATTCAAACTCTGCAAATCAAGAGGCAACTGATGAAAGTAATGGACATATTAATGCCTTCACTGATGATGGATTTATTGTGGATGATGCTTCTGGTGGTGCTGTTAATACTAATGGTAGTAATTATGTTGCATGGTGTTGGAAAGCAGGTGGAGATTCTAATACTTTTAATGTTGATGGAGTAGGATATGCCACTGCATCAGCAGCAGGAATTACGGATGGAAGTATTGCACTTACTGGAGCATCTATTAACACAAAGTCTGGATTCTCCATCATTACATACACTGGAAATGGTACAAGTGGAGCAACAATTGGTCATGGATTAGGTGCTGTTCCTTCAGTTGCAATTTTCAAATCACGTAATTTAGGAACTCTTGGAACTGCTGGTGCTCATTGGACAGTATTCCATAAGAATTTAACAAATGGAATGAATGGTGGTGGTAGCTCAAGAAAAGTTCATTTAAGTTTAAACCAAGCAGAGAGTTCAAACAGTCATGGAAGTGTAACTGCTTCAACATCTACAACTATGACTTTAACTTCTGGAAGTGGTAATGATACAGATGCTCATGTAAATCATACTGGAGGTAATTATGTTTGTTACTGCTGGACAGAAATTCCTGGCTATTCAAAATTTGGATCTTATAAAGGAAACGGGAATGCAAATGGACCTTTTGTAGAGTGTGGATTTAGACCTTCACTAGTAATTTACAAGAGAATTACTAACTCCGACGACTGGGGAATGCATGATAGTGCAAGAGATCCTTATAATCCAGTTAAGAGATTTTTATATCCAAATTTAAATAATGCTGAATGGTCTGCTGGAACACAAGATTACTTTGAATTTTATTCAAATGGATTTAAACTTACACAAAGTGCTTCTATGACGAATGGTGATGGTGATTCTTATATTTTCATGGCTTGGGCTGAGCAACCTGAAGTAACACCATTCGGTAGTCAATCAAATGCACGATAAATAATCAAAAAGATATATGGCATCAGAGATACGAGCGAATAAACAAACGAATCGTGTTGGTCTAGGAACAGTCACCTATACTGACACAGGTATTATCGTATCTGGAATTGTAACTGCAAATAGTTTTAAGGGAGATGGAAGTTCATTAACTGGTATTGATGCAACTGCACTAAAAGATCCTGCTGGAAATGTAAAGATACAAGCGTATCCAACTGGTGCTGTCTATACTGGTATTCATACTTTTGGATTTGGAGCAAAAGTTGGTACTAATATCTTTTTAGGTAGTGCAGGTGTTATAACTGCAACTTCATTTACTGGTTCTGGTGCAAATCTAACAAGTTTACCAGCCGCAAACTTAACTGGAGCACTTCCTGCAATCAGTGGTGCAAACTTAACTAACCTACCACCCTCTGCTCCTGTTGGTGGTGCATCAACAAACCAAGTGTTCTTTGAGAATGATACAGCGGTGGCAGTCAACTATCAAGTCACTTCAGGTAAGAATGCGATGAGTGCAGGACCAATTGCAATTAATGCTGGAATAGCGGTGACAGTTCCTTCAGGATCTTCTTGGACGATTGTATAAATATTGATGAGGAAATAATCTTATGCCAGTAACAATTAACGGAGACGGAAGTATCACAGGACTCTCAGTTGGGGGTCTCGGTTCTGGTGTTGTAAATACAGCAACTCTTGCAGATGGTGCAGCGAGTGGTTCAAAACTTACTATGCCATCTGGTTCAGTTATTCAAACTGTACAATCGGTTAAAACTAATACTCAAAGTTTTTCAACTGGTTCTCAAACGTTATCAGATTCTTATTTTGATATCTCTGGACTCTCTGTAAGTTTAACTCCAGCAAGTGGCACAAAATGTTTGGTAAGTTACGCAGTTAATGTTGGTGGACAAGCTGGATATGGTCAAGGACTAGTACTTTTTAGAGATTCAACTCAAATCTACTTAGGTAATGCTGATGGTAGTACAATAAGATTATCAAATTTTGATTATACAGTTGATAATAAAAAGGTAGATTCAATGTCTGGTCAGTTTTTAGATACTCATGGTGCTAATGGTAGCACAGCAGTGACTTATAAATTACAAATGTATGTTGCAGAGCCAGGTTGGACTACAAGGGTAAACCGTTCACAGAGCACCGCTAGTGATCGTGATTATGGTCGGGGAGCTTCTTCAATTACTGTTATGGAGATAGCCGCATGAGTGAACTTAATTTTACACATTCAAATGGTAACAAGGTCAAGTTAACAACACCTGATACTTTAGCTGCAAATAAAACTTTCAAGTTACCTGGTGCCGACGGGACTGCAGGACAAACTTTGAAAACAGATGCTAGTGGTGGTTTATCTTTCACAACTACATCAAAAACAACAACTCCTGCATTTTACCTTCGTGACAGTCCAAGTGTGGGAACAAAAGATGGATTATCAGATGTACTTCATTCGTGGCAAAAAATAACTTTAAATACTGGAAGTGTCTGGGACAATTCAAATGGCAGATTTACAGCACCTATTACGGGTCTTTATCAGTTTGGATTTACAATATTTGATGGAACATCAAATGGAAACATAAGAGAGGCTAACCTTGTGGCATATGATTCTAGTATGAATCAATTATTTAATGATAGTTTGGTAAGAGAAAACCATGAAAATCCTTCTGCAGGTAATACTACATTTTCATCTAGTTGTCTCGTACCATTAGATGCCACTAATAGAGTATATTTAAAGTTTAATGGCACAGTGCAAGGATCTACACCTAGAAATATATTTTACGGATATCTTATAGGACATTAATATGAGTACATTAAAAGTAGACAACATCAGACATAATAATGCAACAACAGATGCATTGGTATTATCAAACGACGGTTCAGTTGCGATAGGAACTTGCACTGCAAAATTAACTTCGGTAGGTGGAGCACAACTTTCTCATCGCAACCTCCAAGTCAACGGTGCGATGATCATAGCTCAAAAAGCGACAACAGATACGGGATCTGAGGGTCTTGCAACTGTTGATAAGTTTGGATTATCGACAGGAGGGGAAGATGAAGACTTGACACAGGCACAGGTTGATGTTGCAAGTGGAACTACACCTTTTAGTCTAGGATTTAGAAAAGCATATAAAATTACAAACGGAAACCAAACAAGTGGTGCTGGTGCTGATGATAGAGCTATTGTTCATACTACATACGAATCACAAGATATTGCTAATTCTGGTTGGAATTACACTTCGAGCACTGGTTTTATAACATTATCTTATTGGGCTAAGTCAAGTGTCGCACAGACTTTTTATCTAGCCTTGACAACTCATGATGGATCAAGTTATCGTTATGCCTCTCCAATTACTTTTACTTCTGCAGATACTTGGACTAAATTTACTCACAAAATTCCTGGCAATTCTAATTTACAATTTGATCAGGATGCTGGTAGAGGTTTACAAATGTATTGGACATTGTTTAGAGGAACTAACACCACTGATAATAGTTTTACTATCAATCAATGGGCAGCATACAATGGTTCAATAAGATATCCAGATATTACATCAACATGGTGGACAACAAATGATTCAACATTTGAACTGACAGGAGTTCAATTTGAGGTTGGGGAAATAGCGACCTCGTTCGAGCACCGCAGTCGTGGAGATGAACTTGCACGTTGTCAACGTTATTGTGTAGTCTATGGTTCTGATCAAGAAATGCATCTGGGAACAGCAAATGCATATAATTCTACGAATATAAATTTATCAATACATGTTCCTGTTGCTATGAGAGCAAAACCAAATGCAAGTGTAGTGTTAGCAACAAGTGGTGATAATGCTAATAAATGGTTACAAGCATATATGGGAGCAACTGGTGTTAAAAGCAATGCAAGTATATCTGTATCCGATTGTAGTGAGGGTCATGCACAAATGCGTTTATATCTACAAAATGCACATAGTGGTTTATCTGTAGGACAGGCATTATGGTGCCACACCTTACCAGATGCTAAATTAATTTTGGCAGCAGATTCTTTTTAATATAGATTGACACTTTGAAAACCCTGATATATAATAAGTAAAAAAAATAATTGATTATGGAATTGACTGATCATCAAACACATTTAAAATCTGTAACAGAGCAAGCACAAGGTCTTATAAACGAAATACAAGAACTTGAATCACAGGCAAAAAGTAAAAGAGATATGCTTTTGAAACTTCAAGGTATAATTGAATACTTGCAACAAACTGGTGTTGAAATGCCGAAGGAAGCACCTGCTCCACCCGAGCCACCTGCGACAGATCCAGAACCAGTTGAATCTTGATTATAAATAGAAAAAAGATTAAAATTTAGATGGCATATATTGGTCGTCAGCAATCACCAGGTTCTTTCATAAAACTTGATGATATAAGTTCTCAATTTAATAACAGCACTACCCAATTTTCATTGAAAGTTGGTGGTGAACCATTTTTTGCTGGCAACCCATATACTTTATTAGTATCATTAGGTGGTGTAATTCAAGAGGCAATCTCTGCATTTCAAATTGTAGAAGATAAAATAACTTTTGCATCAGCACCAACATCAGGTGCTAACTTTTTTTGTGTAGTCCTTGCAACTACTAATGTAAACCCATTAACAACTCTTACAATCGGTAGAAGATCTGGTGCTCATCTAATGGATTTACACGGAAGGTCGATGACAGTTAAAGATCGTAGTGGCACCGTGCATCCCATCGCTTTTAACCTAGCATAAATAAAAAGAAAGCTTTTATAATATAATGGCGAATAGATTTCCGTTAGTACTCAATACAAGTTCAAATCAAATTCAAGAAATTGCTTCTGGTGATACATTGGATTTGACAGGTTCTGGATTGAATCTAACTGGTATTACTACATTATCTAGTTCTGCCCAGTTAAATTTAAATGGTGGTACAAATATAAACACAGGAACGAGAGGAGATATACTATTTTATAATTCAAGTAATCAAATACAAAAATTATCTTTAGGTGCGTCAGGTAAAATATTAAAATCAAATGGAACTGATTTAGTATATGGTGATAGTGGAACAGTTACTAATGTATATTATGTTTCAAAAGCTGGAACAGATGCAAGTGGATTTGGAGGTTCAATTGATCGTGCGTTTGCATCAATAAAATATGCTTGCTCAAATATAGGAACCCCGTCTGCAACATCTCCTGCGATTATTTTTGTTAAGTCGGGTGTTTATGAAGAGGGACAATTACCAATTGTAGTCCCTGCACATACAACAATTGCAGGTGATAGTTTAAGAGCAACCATAATTAAACCCGCATCAGGTTTAGATTCGGGTGGTTCGATACAAAACAATCGTTCCACGATGTTCAAAATGAGTAATGCAACTGTGTTACAGGATCTTGTGATGGATGGAATGGGTGGTTATACACCTGGCAGTCCAGCTTATAAACCAGAAAGTGCAACGATTGGTGGTGTATACCTTGCTTTAAATAATTCGAGTCCAGTCACAACTAAATCACCCTACATTTACAATGTTACATCATTTGGAAACGGTGCAACTGGTGCAGTGCTCGATGGATCTGTACATGGAAGTGGAAATCGCAGTATGTTATTTCATACTTATACTGCTGTTCATAGTGATGGACTTGGTGTATTTTTGAAGGCAAATGCTAACGCTGAAATGATTTCGACGTTTACTTACTATTGCACGGTAGGTTTTGCTTGCATTGGTGGTTCAAAAATACGTTCACTTAATTCAAGTAACGCTTACGGAGAATATGGTGTTTACTCTGCTGGATTTGATGCTGGTGAAACAGCGAATCAGGGTACAATAAAAGGTCAGATGCTTGTATATACTAACGTACTTACAACATCGTTCACAGATGGTGAACAGGTAACTGGTGGAACATCAGGTGCAACTGCGTACGTTGTAAATGTACAGGCAGAACCAAAAAGAATTTATATTGTTCAAAGATCAGGAACATTTCAATCTAGCGAGACAGTTACGGGTGGAAGTTCTGGAGCAACAGCAACTCTTACATCAGGAACAGCAACAGTCAATCAGTCAGGAAGAATACTTGTAACAACTTTCGCATCATCAGCTGACGCTGGTGACTCTTTGCAGTTTGCGTCAACAGATGGTAATGCATATCAAATACAGTCTGTAAGTTCAGTTACAGCAAATAGTGTTGCGTATCATGTATTAGTATTTTCAACGTCAAGAGCAACTGCAGTTGCAGAAAATGTTAATGTTCTTGTAAGAAAAGAATTTAGTTTGGCAAGACTCACTGGTCATGACTTTCTGCAAATCGGTACTGGTGGATATGATACTACTAATTGGCCTAATAATCCCACACAAGACCCAGACCAAGCTGACCAAGTAATTACTAACGAAACAGATCCTGGTCGTGTTTACTATACTGCAACTGATGACTTGGGTAACTTTTATGTTGGAGACCAATTCAAAGTAGACCAAGCAACGGGTAACGTAACATTAGATGCATCAGCGTTTAACTTAACAGGACTACAATCATTGAGACTTGGATCAGTTGGTGGTTTGATTGGTGCTGCTGTAAATGAATTCTCAACAGATACTGGACTTACTCAAAGTAGTAATACAAAAGTTCCAACTCAAAACGCTGTTAAAGTTTATGTTGATACACTAGATGATGTAACTCCCGCTGGTGGAACGTTTACAGTTGCAGGTATATCGACAGTCACTGGAACTACACTTTTCACAAAACAATTAAATGTTTCAGGTATCTCTACATTCAATAATAATGTTGATTTATTAGATGGTGATCGACTTCGTTTAGGATCATCCCAAGATTTGCAATTATATCATGATTCAAGTAATTCATATATTGCAGAGAATGGTACAGGTGATTTAAGAATTCAGGCCAGTGCAGGTAGCATTTATTTACAAAAAAATAATTCAGATAAAATGATTAAAATGACTGTCGATGGTGCAGTCGAATTATTCCATAATAATATTGGTATTCTTACCACAACAGCATCTGGATTGAACGTGAGTGGAATTATAACTGCTACACAATTTAAGGGAGATGGCTCACAATTAACTGGTGTCACATCAGTTGGTGGTGATAATGGTGCTGACTTTAATGATAATGTTAAAATTCGGTTTGGTACTGGAAATGATTTTGAAATATTTCATGATGGAACAACGAATAGATTTCAAAGTAGCGGGTTAAAAAATTTCCAATTTAATCCTAAAGATACTGATGTAGGATTAAAAATTCTTGGAGATGGAGCCGTTGAATTATACTATGATAATGATATAAAGTTTCAGACTCAACAAAAAGGTGGAACACTTGATGGATATGGTAATTATTCAGAAATACTATTTCGTAATGGAAGCGACAATACTCAAGGTAGAGTACAAGGTTGGAGAAGTGGAAGTGGTAACGATTGCGAAGTAGGATTTGCTCAACATGACGCAGTTAACTGGTTTGTGAGATATGACAAAAACAACTCTACTGGTGCAGTAGCAGAATACCATTGGCAGACTATACAACCAGCACAAGATGGTACTTATGATTTAGGTACTTCATCAAGACGTTGGGGAAACATATACACATCTGATATTGATTTATCTAATGAAACAAAAGGTGGAAATGATGTCGATGGCACTTGGGGAAGTTACACAATTCAAGAGGGCGAGACTGACTTATTCTTAATAAATAAACGTAATGGTAAAAAGTACAAGTTTAATCTAACGGAGGTGAAATAATGGGAATTAATTTTGCAAGTGGTGGTCAAATGAGCCATCCTGGTTTTACACCATGTGCTAAACAAACTTATAGTTTTTATTCAAGTAACAATACTACTGCAACAGTTAACTGGTCAAATGTTCCAAACGATTGCTCTGCGATACTTGTTACATATTATACTGGTACGGATAACGATCATATTGACTGGCATATGGGTCGTAGTGTAAACAGTGGTAGTTCTTGGAATGGTGGTTCAAATGATCCTGGTTGGAGTGACTCTTGGGGTGATGTCTTACAAACTTGGGTAGCAGGAAATGTTGGAGGTTATAGTTGGTGGATTGGAAGCAGTGTAATTCCAGTTACTTCAAATGGAGAATTTTCAATCAATAACGCTGGATGTAGTGGACAAGGAAATAGATTAAGAATAACATTACTTGGATATTTTGGAGGTGATAATTAATGTCTGTTGCAATCTCATCATCTTGGTACACAGGTGAAGCTTTACAAAACCTTTGTCCAAATGCAAAATTTTTTGTAGAGCAGTATAATAATGATACTCCCAACATAGTTTGGGATGAAACCAATTCTGACTCTCAACCATCACAATCTCAAATAGATGAAGAACTAGTTAAAGTAGTTGCTGCAATGCCAATGAAACTACTTAGAGTAGAGAGAAACCAGAAATTAGCACTTACAGATTGGTCTCAGGGTGGTGATGTCCCAGTTGGAATCAAAACTGCATATCAAGCTTATCGGCAGGCTTTAAGAGATTTACCAGCAAATCAAACACCTGCTGACAACGAGTTATCAAATATAACTTGGCCAACTAAACCATCTTAAATAAATGCCTTATCTTGGTAATCAACACATAGTTGGAGACAGCGTAAATAATTTTAAGGTATTAGATGATATCTCATCTTTTACTGCGACTTTTGATGGATCATCAGCAGATGTAGTATCTACTGCAAATGAAACTATTAAAGTTTTAAAACACAGATTTGTACAAGGACAGAGAGTAACTTATAATAATGGTGGTGGTAGTAATATTGGTGGTCTATCAAGTGGCACAGCATACTATGTAATTTACGATACTGCTCATACAATTAAACTTGCAACATCTGCATCAAATGCAGCGAGTTTGACTGCAATTAATTTATCAGGTGTAGGTGGTGGAGCATCACATACACTCAATGTCGCATTTGATGGTGTAAATACAAAGTTTAGAATTACTCATAATAGTGGAAATCGTCCTCGTTTTCATCACGCAACACAATTAAGTATAGCGATCAATGGTGTAATTCAAAGACCAAATAGTGATGCAAATAATTTTACAGAAGGATACGCTGTTGAAGTTCGTGATACAATTGTTTTTAAAATCGCACCTACTGTTAATGATATTTTCTTTGGTAGTTTAACAGGGGAAACAAGAGGTACATTTGATATCACTGACCATAAGATTGATAGATTTACTGCTGATGGTACAACTACACTTTATACACTAACACAAAATGTTCCAAACAATGAAAGTTTATTAGTCACACTCAATGGTGTGGTTCAACATCCAACCACTGGTGGTGTTTCAGGATCATATAGTATAGTTTCAGGAACAACAAATAAATTACAATTTACCGCAGCACCTGCTTTAGGAGTAGATATACAAATCCGTCATCTTGGTTTTGCTGGAGCAAGTAGTGGTGAGGTATCAGGTTTTTATGGTCGCACTGGAAATGTTGGATTAACTTCTACAGATCATATTACAACTGGAGATATCAGTGCACGAAACATAGTTGCAACAGGTATTGCCACTTTTGGAACTAACTCAACAACGATTGGTGATAACGTCATCAATGTTGGAACAGCGTTAACACTAGGGCATACACAAGGAGTTCAATTCCATACTCAAAATTTACACTCTCAGGGTTTTGAAGTTAATCAGATAAACGCTTCAGGAATTATAACTGCATCATCATTTTCTGGTGATGGTTCTAGTTTAACTGGTGTTACTCAGTCAGACACACCACTTGCAAGTAGTACACCATCAACAATCTTTTATGAGTCTGATGATGAAACAACAGTAAGCACTGATACAACACTATCAAGAACATCTAGTAACTCTGGTGTAATATATACTAAATTTCAACAAATAGTTGTCGCTCCTACAAAATCTTTAATTGTAGATGCAGGGGAGACTCTTGTTGTAGATGCTTACGGATTAAGGACACCCGATATATAATATAAATAAATAAAATTACGTCTTAACAAATAATAATGTCTATAATTCGTGCTGACAGTATAAAAAATAGAGCTGGTGATGGTGCACCTGATTTTCCAAATGGTATTA
>Ga0066835_10000119_pt1 | contig 14873 bp, 17 predicted proteins | sample ETNtaG_3_FD_67280 | JGI IMG/M metagenome (GOLD analysis project Ga0066835, IMG submission 67280) | Marine microbial and viral communities from oxygen minimum zone, Eastern Pacific Ocean - ETNP201302SV84 | ecosystem: Environmental > Aquatic > Marine > Unclassified ... | reverse complement strand
TGTTCTACAATTTCTTGTTTATTATGATCAGCATCAAAAGATAACTCAAAATCTTTAGCAGCCGAAACTAACTCATCTAAATTTTCTGTTCTCGTCTTTCCCTTTTCACCAGGTTCCTTTTTATGAAAATCATATAGCCCAGAATCTGTATTAATGTTTTCGACAATTTCTGAGAGGTTCAAGCTATCTAGTGATTGTGCAGTTTCTAAAATAAAATCTAGATATGCCTTGATCCCGGTTGCACCTTTACCTTTAACTTGACCTTCATCAATTAACGTAGCTGCAGCTTTGAGATATGACAAATTATCCTCAGTTGATTTTGTTCTAATTTTTTCAAGGGTTTTTGCACCAACACCACGAGTTGGATTAGAAATTGAGCGCTCGAAAGCAGGATTATCAGAATTGTTAAAGATCACCCGTAAGTAGCTAACTGCATTCTTAATTTCTAAGCGATCATAAAAACGTAACCCACCATAAATTCGATACGGAATACTTGCTCGCAAAAAAGCTTCTTCTAGTGCTCGTGATTGCGCATTTGAGCGATACAAAATAGCAATGTCCTCATAACAACCACCACCGTCCATCCAATCTTTGGATGACGATGCAATAAATCGAGCCTCCTCTTGTTCATTAAAAGCAGCATATAAAGTTAAGTTGTCTCCCTCCAAGGACTCTGTCCATAAATTCTTTCCAAGACGATCGCTATTATTTTGAATAACAGTATTTGCAGCAGAGAGTATTTTATTTGTCGAGCGATAGTTTTGCTCCAGTTTAATAATATGAACATCCTTAAAATCTTTGGAAAAAGCTTTAACATTTTCAACCTTAGCTCCTCGCCAACCATAAATAGATTGATCGTCATCACCAACGGCTGTGACTTTAGCTTTTGGTGCAGTGATGGCCTGTAACCACTTATACTGTATGGTATTGGTATCTTGGAATTCATCGATCAAAATAGAATCAAAACGCTTAAAAAAATAATCATGAATTGATGAATTCCTGACAATAATCTCATACGACAATAGGATTAGTTCAGCAAAATCAACTAAATTGTCATGGGCACATGCTTGCTCATATTTGATATATAAATCTTTTACTGTTTGCGTATAAAAATTCCCTTTATCTTTGACATGCTTTGAGCGTTTACCATCATCTTTCCAATTATTTATCATCCATTGTGATTGCCGCGGAGGGAATTTTGCATCATCTAAGTTCATTTCTTTAGAGAGTCTTTTAACAATGCGCAACTGATCATCACTATCTAAGATTGTAAAGCCGGGTGCTAAATTAGCTTCTTTATGAAACTTTCTTAGGATGCGATGTGACAAACTATGAAAGGTGCCACACCAAATCTCTGGGGATGGGTGTTCGAGTAGTTCTTCAATCCTAGAACGCATTTCATTTGCTGCTTTATTAGTAAAAGTAACTGCCATTATTGAACTTGGAGAAAATTGCTGGGCTTCTATCTGCCAAGCAACTTTATGCACTAATACCCGAGTTTTCCCTGAGCCAGCACCAGCTAGGACCATAATATTTTGCTGCTCTGAAGTGACAGCTTCACGTTGTTGATCGTTTAGGTTTTCTAAAATATGAGTTACATCCATACGAATGTTCAGTATATATTGAAAGTAAATATATGGGTGTTAATATTGATTGAAACGGAGAAAAATTATTATGAGCAAAGAAACCAAAGATTTTTTTAAGACCTATACAGATTTTGTTACCAAAGTGACAAGTGATCCTAGTTTAGATATAGAGACCCTAGTTAATCGAATTAGTGAAATAGATTCCAGCTCAAGCATCAAGTCTCCACGTCTACTCACTGCAGCTTTAGGATTGGGTAGTGAAACCGGTGAGTTCGTTGAAATTGTAAAAAAGATGTACTTACAAGGTAAACCACCTTCAGAAGATAATATTTTTCACATGAAAAGAGAGTTAGGAGACATTATGTGGTACTGGGTGACTGCCTGTGCAGCCCTGGATCTTGATCCCTATGAGGTGGTAATGGAGAACCAGAAGAAACTAGAGGCAAGATATGGAGAACAATTTGAAGTGGACCGAAGTGAAGTGAGGAAAGAAGGCGATCTTTAAATCTAAGATTACTCGATTGCTTGTGTTACCAAATCAAAAAATCTCGATGCATTAAATGAGGTGTTGATTGGAGCTCCGGAAGCTTGAGGTAAAGTTAAAATCCAATTGGAGCCATTTATATTATTAGGTTCAATGCGCATCTTTCTTTCGTTAGAAAGATTTAAAATTGGAGCATAAAGACTGTTTCTGACAACAACAATATCTCTATTGAAGTCTATCATGATATATTGACCATCGAAGCCAATGGTCGCATGAATAAAAACATTATTGGGGCAATTCCCATTTTGATCGAGTGGTTTGGCACAAATTTTCCAGAACTGCAAACCGTAATAATCAAGGTTCCTTATTTGGTTGACATATGAACTGTAACTCACATTACCATCTTCCCAAACACCTCCTAAAAGAAGCATATACCCAAATTTTGCAAAATCTCTTGCAGTAGTATCAAGACAGCAGTATGCAAGTACATTACCATTGGATTGACCAAATTCTACAAAATCTTTCCACCAGGCAGCGTTGATGTAAATTTTTGAAAAAAGTTTTTGCTCGGCATAAGTTTGTATGTCTTGACCAGTTGCTCTAAAAATGATCTCTCCCAATACCATGGTGTCACAGTTTGAATACAGAAAATCTCCTCGGTTATAAATGTCCGTATCTGAAAACCATGGTTGCAATACTCCTGATTCTGCCAGACTCCGATTAATGCATCCTTCTAACTGATTGTCAGCAAATACAATGTCGCCTCCAGAAGCTGAGTCTGTCCGATTTTTACATTCCTGCAAGTTTTGAAGAGTAAAATCAAAACATATTGGAACTAATCCCGACCTCATATCAAGTAAATTTTTAATAGTAATGTCTGCTCTTTCATCGTTTGCCCACTCTGTGATATACATTGCTGCCGAATCATCAATGGATGAAATAAAGCCATCTAATTCAGCAATGCCAATTAAGAAACTTGTAAATGACTTGGCACTAGACCAAGAAGAAGTGGGATCTCTTGAATCTCTTTCAGCAAATAGATTCTGAAGTGTATTGTTATCTAGAGTGGATGTATTCACAATGGCATTGACCTCTCCTGGTAAAATCCCTCTATATCTTTCATAAATTAATTTTCCGTCTTTAATAACAACAGCAGACTGAGTAAAAGTTCCCTCTGCAAATGCATAATCAAATGCTGCGTCTAGTTTCGTTTCGCTCATATTGACCGATGCTGGAGATGCCGTATCCCAAACTATTGGATGTTCTGGACTGTTAGGAGACTGAATCACCATCATAGTTGCATCTGACCCTCCACTGCATGAAACAAGAAATATCAAAATGAAAGAAGTGAGAATACGATTCGTCATATTAGCTTCAATCCAAGCGCCTTAATAAACAAGAAGTATCAAGACTGCCTGCTCCCATCTCTTGGAGCTCATTGTAATAAGTCTTTATCATTTCTGTTAAAGAGATATCTGCACCTATTCTTTTTGAAAACTCTGAAATAATCTCAAGGTCTTTAACCATCAAATCCACGGCAAAACCAAAATCGTACTCATTATTAACCATAGACTCCCATCTATTTTCCATTTGCCATGACTGGGCTGCTCCCTTGGAAATCACCTCTAAAACTTCTTTTGGTGGAACTCCAGATTTTTTTGCAAAGTTCACAGCTTCTGCTAAAGCTTGGATTAATCCTGCAATACAAATCTGATTGATCATCTTAGTAAGTTGACCGTTTCCAGAGGCTCCCATGTATTTATGAAAGTTTGAGTAACAATCCAAGATAGGTGTAATTTTCTTATAGCTATTCTTCTCACCCCCAACCATAACAGAAAGTGTTGCTTGCTGAGCACCTGCCTCCCCTCCAGAAACGGGAGCATCCAAATAAAAACACTTATGGTCTTGCAGCTGCTCTTTCATATTCAGAGTAAGATCTTTTGAGGTTGTCGAGTGATCCACAATAATGGAGCCAGGTTTCACATTTTCGAGAATCCCACCGTTGCCACAAATAATCTCATGCACATCACAGTCACGACTCAAGCATAAGAAAATTATCTCAGACCTTTGGGAGAGATCCGCAACATTTTGACAAACTGTACCTTTATATTGGTGCATCCACTTTTGAGATTTTGTTTTCGTTCGGTTGAAAACACAGGTAGTAAATGATTTAGAAATATGTCCAGCCATGGGATACCCCATAGTGCCCAATCCGATAAAACCTACTTTACTCATTTAATTTTTTGTTGCAGACCGTTTTCTTTTAATAACTTCACAACGTCATCAAAACGATCTTGTCCGAAAAAAAATTTCTCCTCGAAAACTGTAAGCGGCACTCCGTGATGGCCTGCGTTTAATTGATCAACCTGATTTTGTTCAATTTGTTTGATAATTTCAGTTTCCTGCTCTTTGGTGCTAGCTCTCAATGAGTGGAGATCCAAAGCAACATTTTCAGCTGCTTTAGAAAGATGATCATCATGATTCCAATTTTTTGTGCCTCCAAAAATAAGAGTGGATACCTCATAAGCAAACTCTATACCCACACCCTTGATATGAGCCATTTGTCCAAGATGACAAATATCAAAAATATAGGGTTGCTGTTTTGAAATTGTACCTGTCATCAAGTTCTGTTTAATAGGATCAGGTTTTAATTTGGTTGTGTAAGGCATGCCTAACTTTTTTGCATTCCTTCTTACATCCGCTGATAATGCGATAAAGTAAGGTAGTCCTTTATTCTTAAAAAATTCTGGCATTCGAATTGCTAAGGGGTACACGATCTTAAAATTGATTTTTATATCGTATTCACTTTTTAATTTGAGCATCCTTGGAAGAATCAAATAAGAGTAAGGGCTTCTGAAAGAAAAATATAGATCAATCTTCATAATCTTTACAATTTTGCTTTAGATATAAACTTAGAAGTTGCATCACGAAACTCCTCCGTTAACCTTGTCACAAGAGCATCTACTGTGGGTGCATCTTCTATAAGCCCTATTCCTTGACCTGAGCCCCAAATGTCTTTCCAAGCTTTGGCATCCGTATTACCACCAGAACCAAAATTCATGGTCGATTTATCTGCTGTTGGTAAGTTATTTGGGTCGAGACCAGCTTGCTCAATAGAAGGCTTGAGGTAATTACCTAAAACTCCAGTAAATAAGCTAGAATAAACAATATCATCAGCAGCACTTTCAATGAGCATTTGTTTATAATTTTGATCGGCATTGGCTTCTTGTGTAGCAATAAACCTTGTGCCTAAGTAAGCAAAGTCTGCTCCAAGAGCAAGTGCACTAGCTACAGAATAGCCGTCTCCAATAGAACCAGACAAAATAATGGTTCCATCAAACCATTCTTGAACTTCTCGCAGCAATGCAAATGGAGACAGAGCACCAGCATGACCACCAGCACCAGCACATACTAAAATTAAACCATCGACTCCCATACTTGCTGCTTTTTTAGCATGTCTTACATTAATAACATCATGAAAAACCAAACCACCATAGCTATGAGCTGCATCGACTACTTCGGCAGGGGGTCGAAGAGAAGTAATAATGATTGGAACCTCATGTTTGACACAGATTTCCATATCTCCCTGGAGTCGATCATTGGAGCCATGACATATTTGATTTACAGCAAATGGGGCTACTTTCTTATCAGGATTTGCTGCTTGATATTCAGCCAATTCACTTTTGATTTGAATAATCCACTCCTCGAGAACCTCTTGAGGTCGAGCATTTAGTGCTGGAAACGAGCCAATAATTCCTGCCTTACATTGAGCAATCACAAGCTCAGGTACTGAAATTAAAAAAAGTGGTGCTCCAATAACTGGTAGAGCAATGTTTTTACTTATGTGTTCTGGAATTGGCATAAAATTCTCCTACAATTGATCCAAACAGTTTAATATAACAATTACTGATTTATTATGAAAAATTTAAAATTTTTAACCTTGCTTGCATTGATATCTTGCTCAACTGATCCCGAAGATCAATTTTGCAAAAATTATAATTCGAATGAAGAAGAGTTTGCTCCTATCCAAATAGTAGAAAACTTTGCTTTTTCAGTAAATTTTCCTGAAAGCATTACGGTTTACACCAGTAGAGTTGAATTTGATGGAGTTGAGGGTGCAGAAGCACAACACGAAGGCATTGACTATATCAATAATGATCGTGATGCAACTGATGTACCAATTTATACTATTGGATCAGGCACCGTAGTGTATGCACGGACTGGCTGTGTCTCAAGTAGTCAGTTTGCTAGCAATACCTTGCAAAGGGAGTGCGGTGCTGGATGGGGAAACCACCTAGTAATCCAACACTCAAGAAGTGTATTTTCACGCTATGCTCACTTACGTACCGATGGAGTTTTAAAAGCTGTTGGTGAGCAAGTAGAAAAAAATGAGATTATTGGCATCATGGGAAATTCAGGCAGAAGTGATATGAGACACTTACATTTGGAAATAGGAAAATCTGTCACATCGTTTCGTTCATGTGCTTCGTCTCAATCTTTTGAAAGTGTAACCGATCCGAGAAGATTTGGTTTGTAGCTCAGTGATCCTCTGCATAATCTAACGCAAGATAGATCATAGCTTTTAAACCCTCGTCTAAAGCATTATCGTCGACAGTAAAAAATGGAGAGTGATTATCTGCTTGCTTTTCAACTCCTGGCTTATTCACTCCCAATCGAAAGTAGATGCCGGGTACTTGCTGAGAAAAGTATGAGAAATCTTCTGCTCCCGTTCTCGGGTTTTTCGCAATCAAAAAATTATTTCCTGAAGCCGCTTTTAATGAACGAGAATACTCATCCACCAAAGCTTCATTATTGAAAGTGACCGGATAGAATCCACCAACATCAAATTCAACTTCAACGTTAGCTCCGGTTCCTTCAGCTATACCCCTCCCAATTTGTCGGATTTCGTCATAAATTTCGGCTCGCAGTAGAGGGTCAAAAGTTCTAATAGTCCCCATAATTTCTGACTTATCTGGAATTATATTATTGCGAGTTCCAGCCTTTACTGTGCCGACTGAAATAACAGCAGGATTATTAATGATGTTAATTCTCCTGCTTACCACCGTATTGAGTGCCTCAATTAGCTGTGCCGTTGCCATTATCGGATCAATACTCAACCATGGTCTTGAACCATGTGCTTGTTGGCCTTCAATCGTTATGCGATAGGCAGAAGCCGCAGCCATTGCTGGGCCTCTGGATACCTGAATTTGACCATGTTCAAAGTTACCTACATGTAAACCGAAAACAACATCTGGCTGATACCGATCAAATATTCCTTCCTCTAACATCATTTTGGCCCCACCATTTTCACCTTCCGGTGGTCCTTCCTCAGCAGGTTGAAAAATTAACATTACTTTGCCTTTCATATGTTTTTTGTTTCTTGCAAGGAATTCAGCAACTCCCATCAGAATAGCTACATGTGCATCATGACCACAAGCATGCATCACTCCAACATCTTGTCCTAAGTACTTAGCTCGCTGTTTGGATGCATAAGGCAATCCCGTTTGTTCAGTTACTGGAAGTGCGTCCATATCTGCTCGAAGAGCAACTGTAGGTCCAGGTTGAGCACCTTCTATAATGCCCACTACTCCTGTATATGCAATGTTGGTTTCAATGGGGATATCCAGGGAACGCAAATGTTCAGCTACCTTTTTTGCTGTTTTATATTCTCGATTACTGAGTTCTGGATATTGGTGAATATTATGCCTCCAAGCAATTACCTTGGGCATTAATGCATCCAGATCTTTTTCGAGAGTGACTTTTAAATCTTTTCCGATAAGAAATGGTGAGCTAAAAAAAATAATAAGTGCTAAAAATCTTGGTGTCATCATACATTTTTCAGTTTACAAAAAAGGGAGCTAAAAGTCATTTTCTTCCTGATTTCCTTGTATATAATCTGCTATCCAACTTAGCGCCCATAAATGCCCTAATCGTTTTCCTCGATAAGTTCGTGGAAGATCAATGACTTGCATTCCAGCAAAGATTGGAATCACTTGCGGATCATATGGATAACTATTAAAAGCATTATCAAGATCTTTTTGGGTACGCCACTGTGTGAAAGACACTTGTGCACTTACTTTGGTTGGAACAGAATATTCACAATATTTAAAAAATTCTTCTGCATTTAAGGGTGCTGCTACGGCATGGATAGATATATTTTGTAGATTCCATGAATCAACAAGTTGTGAGACTAATACTCCTCCCAAACTATGCCCAACTAGAACAATAGGCTTTCTAGTTTGTGACAACAATGCTTTTAATTCTGAGCTTAAAATTTCTGCTCCTTCACTGGGGCATTTGGTGGTATCCCAACGAAAAAAATAGGTTTGCACATCTTGATTATCGAGAGTTTGTAGGGGATAAATCCACTCAAAACCTCTACTATCACCTCCGTGGACTCCAACAAGTATGGTCTTTCCTGAACTTCCTTCCTCCAAATTATGAAGGCCAACATCGAGTTCCATCAGACTTGCTCCAGATTCTAAATAATTTTCATCTGGGTCAAGTTCATACAGATCAAGAGAGAACAACTCGAAAGAAAGCATGAGGAAAGCAGCATGGAACAATTTTTTCATGTATCAGTGTCGTTAGTTATGATATTGTAATATTTTAATTTAAGAGGTAAAAAATGTTTAAAAATTTTTATTTTGTATTCTTGCTTGTTCCCATATTTGTATCAGCAGGAAATTCTGCTGAATGGGAAATAAAAGCTTACACATCTGCTGCTCCAGCATTTATTGGTGACTATGCCACTGTTATAAGTGCTTCGGGTGAAACCTTAAGAGAGGGGAGTAATGGATGGACTTGTCGACCCTTAGTACCAATGCCAGAAGGTGGTTATGCAGATGCACATGCCTCAGCTGCCGCATGTTCTGATGCCAATGCTGTAGCATGGGTTGAAGCCTATATTGCCAATAAAACTCCTGTTCTTGAAAGTGATGGTTGGATTTGGATGAAGCATGGTGACTTAGGTGTTGATAACTTCAAACCTTATACAGACGGTGAAAAGGATGCTGGACATAAACACTATATAGAATCAGGTGCACATATGATGTTGATGCCTAAAGACCCCTCGTCCTTAGATGGTCAAACTACGGACTATACTTCAGGTGCTCCCTATGTCATGTTTAAAGGAACAAAATTTGTTCATTTAATGATCCCTTTAGACGGCTACTATGATTATCAACCAGATGCAGCCCCACAATAAAAAAGGAGAATATAAATGAAAAAAAATATAGTCTTTGCTTTTTCTCTGTTGTTACTATCATCGGCATTATATGCAGGGCATCATGAAAAAAATCCCATCATATTTTATCTAGATCTGGATATTGCTGAAGGAAAAGCTGAAGGAGTCGAAGAATTCATCGATTACTTAGTTACAACTGTGGAAAAGACGGAGCCCAAAACTATGTATTACAAGTATTGGATTTCTGCTGATCAGAAAAAAGTGTCTTTAATGGAAGTTTATCATTCAAATGAAGATGCAATTTTTCATATGAATGCCTTTGCAAATGCAGCTCATAGAGATAAATTTTTAGAAACTTTCATGGTTACAAATTTTCAGGTTATGGGAAATACTAATGATGCTTTGAAAGCTGCTATGGCCGCTTACACTACAGATCATAGAACTTTAGTAAAGGGTTTCCAGAGAGAAAAATAATTTTCGTGATGGTGCTCTGATGAAGAGAAGATTCAGGATCGAGACGGGACGGTACGGTGGTGAAATTGTCTGTGGCACCGTATCAAAAGAGTTCGTTCAATACTGGAAAGATAAAGAAGAAGGCCAATTATCCGATCATCTTTATAACTTGACTTGGGGAGATTCTGAGTATGTCGATTCAGATTCTCCTCCAACTCCTCATGAAGAATGGTCTGAAATTAGTGATATCTGTCATACTTATGGTGCATACAGTGATGGTGGCTTTTATATTACTGAAATAGGCAATAAAGATGATTGGGATGACATTGGTGACGAAATCTTTGCGGATGGGCATCTTCTTTATCAAAGAGTTGGAGTTCCTTTTATGTTTGCTGAAATTGAGGATGCGGCATATCTTGAATGGGGAGAAGATGACTTGCATCCCATTTTGATATTTCATCCAGTTGAAAAAGGCCGTCTTAATGCATGGATATTTGAAACAGATGGAGAGGATTTCAACCCCTTAAAGCTAGTTTTTAGCACTGCTGATACTCCCTTAGCTACTGTCATAGAAAATGTTTGGTACGATCAAAAACTCCTAGAAGCAACTGGTGATTGTGATACTATCGGTGGTAAAGGTAATTATGTTCAAGTAGGTTGGATTCATAAGCCTCTCGTTGAAGACTGGGAGGATCCTGCAAGTTTAGATCTTAGTGCCGAATGGCAAGAGTTAAATGCATATTTAGAGAGTCTGAATTAATTCCAGGTTTCAACATATTCTTCTACTTGCATTGTAGGTATAGTCTTTTGCTTGCCAGTTGGTGTTCCTACATATAAATATCCTAAAATAGCTTGATGTTTCTCTAAACCAAAATGAGATTCAATATCTCCATGAAAGGCTAATTTGCCAGTTCTCCAATATCCTGCAAAACCCATGGCATGTAATGCCAATAATATATTTTGGGCAGCAGTCGCAGTTGAAAGCTTCTGCTCTATTGGCGGGACTTTTGGATGTTCCTTAATGTTACATACTAGAACAATGATCATTGGAGCTCGAAACGGGGCTTCACGATATTTTGCTAGTTTTTCATCTGTAAGATCAGGGACATTTTCTTTAGCATATTTTTCAAAAATTTTAGAAAGCTTTTCTAAACCTTTACCTGAAACCTCGATAAAGCTTGATGGTCGTAACCAAGCATGATCGGGTGAGCGAAGAGCGGCCTGATAGATTATCTGCATCTGTTCAGATGACGGCATAGGCATAGTTAATTTACTAGAAGCATTTCTGGTAAGTAAATTTTTAATAGCATCCATTTTTATAAGATTTATTTGTATTGCTTAATATTACTATAAGGATCTTATGATTGCTGTTAAGTTTTCAAAGAAACCTGGATTACCCTGATAATGCTTGAGTTCTGCTTCAGGTCGATTCCAATTGCTTGCGGCACTGACAAAGAAATTTGATTGCGGTTTAACCCAAGATGAGTCATCTAAAATTCCTGCCTTGATAAAGAATAGATTTTTAAATTCTTTAGTAAAACTTAGAACTCCTGATCCACAATTATCACAAAAACCTCGATTGACTCGGAGACCAAGTTTTCCTTTTATTTCATAAAATTTTAGTTGCCCAGAAAGTGTCAAATGTTTTTTTGGTAGATAAAGGATTGTAGCTTTTCCAGCTCCCGTAGAGCGCTGACAGTCTTTGCAGTGACAATGATGCGTAGACAATACTTTATTACTATCAAAAGCAAGAGTGACTTGATTGCACAAACATTTACCTGTGACCTGCATACAAATATTTTATCAGAGGATAGATTGAAAAAGTTCCTTCACTAACAAAGGAGGTATGCCCTCCCCTGCAATTCTCCTTAAAAAAACTGGAGATGTGTTGGGGTCAATCTTATTTTCAAAATTTATAGAGAAAATTGTAAATAATTCCTTGATAGAAAAACTTCTTGCATCTGAATATAATCGACTGATTTCATCTCCTGCCCTCAAAGTTTTTCCCGGATGTACACACGCCAGAGAAGACATGACTCCATTATTTTGAGTAAGTGTTCTCGAGGGTTTGTCCCATCGCATTCGTCGAAAGTGATTAGAGTGTCCAGACATTGGGTGTCCGTCATGACGTTTTGGGAAAAAAATTTCATTATCAAAAGCTGTTTTACCAGTGGGTGTTTTCTGCATAGCAATGACATCCTTTTTGGGATGCACAGGCGGTACATGCCATGAAGAGAATTTTTTTCCTCTTGCAGCTTTTCTTTTAAAGTTTGGAAACATAGCTAATGTTTCTGCCATACCTTCTCGTAATTGGGGATCAAGTGATGGAAAATGGCCAATGGCTTCTTTCAAGGTAACAATATGATTCTTTTTTGGAGGGAAATGCCAAAACTTTTTTTCATCCCTTCTTGTGAGCAACATTATATTTCTTGGGCGCATTTGTGGAATCCCATAATCCATGGCCTTTATAAGATTTTCAGGATTAAAATAATAATAACGACTAAGTTGCTGCAATATATAATCTGGAATAAGTATTTTTTTATTTTTTACTTTAATTCTAGTGGTTAGTTGTCGGGGAACATTTTCTAATAAAACAAACCTTGGAAGAATAGATTTAATAACTCTTATAGCGTAATAGATAAGGAAATTTCTAGGGTCATCTTCTGATACTCTCCCTACTAAACTCATACCTTGACAGGGAGGTGTTGCCATAATTACGTCTAGTTGTTTTTCTTTGGCAATACGAATAAATTTTTTTTGGACATGTGTATCAGTGATGCTGCCAGATAACACTTCTGCATTAGGATGAATACTCTGAAAAAAATTACAACGGTCTTCACGAATTTCGTTGGCAACAATGGTTTTACAGCCTAGTTCATTCAGTCGACTTTCACCAACTCCACCTCCGCAAAACAATGAACCTATTTTAAGACTCATATGGGTATAGCTTTAAAACATAACTTTACAAACTCTGGAGGCACCCCTTCACCAATAACAGTCCTCAGAAAAGGGGTGTTTTCAGCTGATGATAATTTCCAGGACGGTTTGATTGTCATAACTAACATCAATTCATACATTGAGAGCACCCTTGCATCTGAATAGATAATGCCGTCTTTCGTTTTAACTTTTCTTCCTGGATGAACATTAATATGCGAGGAAATTGTTCGGTTATGGGTTGTAACTGTTGGGCAGGGCTTATCCCAAGACATGCGTGCATAAGTTGTATTAAATGCACTAATAATTTTTCCATCAATCCTTCTTGGTTTAAATTTATTTATATTCTCAAATGCACTTTTCCCAGATGGTGTTTGCTGCATACATATTATTTGCCTTATTGGATGTGTCACCGGAGTATGAAATTCTGAAACCTTGAGTGCCCTCTCTAATTTCTTATGAAATAGTGGAAAAACTTTTTCGGTTTGCACATTCGCATCAGAAACTATTGGATCTAGTGTTGGCAAATCATTTATGACATCTTTTAAAGTTAAGATTTTATTTTTGGGATTAGGGAAATCCCATGCTTGCGAAATATCTTTTCTAGTGAGTAAAAAAATTGATCTTTTGCGCATTTGAGGAATGCCATAATCATCCATTTTGATATTCTTATTTACAATAAAATAATCTTTGCTAAGTTGTTTGCAAATAAATTCTGAAATAGTTACCTCTTTACCTCTGTAATTGATCAAGGTCTTATTCTGGTTTGGTACATTTTCATGAAAAATAAACTTTGGTTTCTTAGTTTTTATAAAATCAATTGAGTATTTCACTAAATGATTTCTTGGATCCATTTTTTCCATTCGACCTAAATTGCTCATACCTTGACATGGTGGAGTGGAAATAACAAAATCGCAATCAAACTCTCTAAGCTTATTAAGGATTGTTTTTTTAGAAATATCTCCAACAATTACATTTGTATGGGGATGAAGTTTTTTATAAAGATTGCACCTTTTGGGATCAATGTCATTTGCAGCTATGACTCTAAAATTGGAGGGAAGAGATAACTCGCCTACCCCGATATTGGCAAATAATGAAACCCCTTTGAGCATCTTTAAAAGAAGAGTTTAGTCCACAACGTGAAAAAGCTTATTGTAAATTCGCCAGTCATTGTCGACTTTTAAGAAGGAGAGAGTGTCAACGAATTTGATTCCTAAATACGTTTCTTCCAACATGACTGCTGCTGTAGCCCCGTTAATTTTACATGAGGTAATGTTCCAAACTTTTTCGACATTATTTTCTGCCGGAGAGGGTTGTTGAGAGGCCACAAAATCTGCAAATTGGTCCACACTCATATCCATAAAATCTCCATGCAAATATCCTGTAATTCTTGCATTAGCATGAAAAGCCTCATGAACTTTTTCTGCACTCGACTCGTGCAAGCTATCATAATAAAGCTCAACTCCAGCTTCTATCATTTCCTTGTCCATCATAATATCTCCTAAATTTAAATTATAATCCTCTTATAACTATAAGGCGAGTAGAAATTTAATTAACCAACGAGATCTATTATTCGTCCCTGCGCATCTTTAGCTCGTGCTTTAGATACTCCATGGGTCTTGCATAATTGACTGAGCCTGGATGAAATATAGTTTGAATTTGATTCAGTGGTTGAACCAGCAGGATTCCAGACGGTTCCCGTCCAAACTTCGAAAAAAATCTGCATTTATTTTAGTTAAAAGGTGCCAACTATTTTAAAAGCTGGCACTCTTCAAATTTTAGTCACTGTATAGCTGATCATCAATGAGTTTTTTGATGCCATTAGGATCTACAAATCCTCTTGCAACCATGTCTGCTCTGTCACCACTAACATAAACTAAAACGTTACCGGTATTCATCATTCTTTGAAAGATAGATTGATCAACACGAACTTGTGAGATTCTATCTAATTTAATATCAGTCTGATCTTTAGATATGAGTCCAAAATTGTAAGTTACTCTATTATTAGAAACCACCAAAGACTCAGATTTTGCTTTCAAGTAATAATAAATCAAAGCTAGTCCAGCAGTACACATAACAACTAATGAAACAGTTATAGGTGCTGCTCTGAAAATTGCAGGTTTAAAAACTTTCTCTTCCATAAATTTCTCCATTTATAAATATGAAGTAGTATTCTGACAAATTAGTTAACTGAATTCCACTAATCATCTTTTTTTTTGATTATTTTAAT
>Ga0066835_10000118_pt1 | contig 14919 bp, 13 predicted proteins | sample ETNtaG_3_FD_67280 | JGI IMG/M metagenome (GOLD analysis project Ga0066835, IMG submission 67280) | Marine microbial and viral communities from oxygen minimum zone, Eastern Pacific Ocean - ETNP201302SV84 | ecosystem: Environmental > Aquatic > Marine > Unclassified ... | reverse complement strand
CCATTACTGATGGTACAGCAACACTATTCAATAACAATACATTTGTCGGTCTAACAACTGGAACCAGACCAACTCAAGGTCTATTGATTGGTGGATCTGCAAGAAATATTGAAATTGGTAATGTAACTACTGGATCACAAAATATCAAGATTGGTAATACAAGTAATGATAGTGAGATTACTATTGGTGACAGTATTGATGGATCTAATCTTAATAAATCTAAGTTAACTCTTGGTGGTGCATTTGCAAGCACTGAATCTGACTCATTTGTACAGATTGATACTAAGGCACTCAAGACTGCTGGTGATGTGATACTTGGTACTAGAAGAGGATTATCTGATACTACTAAGTTTGAATCTCCATCTGGAACTGTTGAGTTCTTATCTGGTAACAGTGCGACAAGTATTGTAGACTTTGCTACCAATGCTTCTACATTAAGAATTGCTGGTCAAGGTGGTACTACAACAATTAGAAACAACCTAGTTGTTGATGCTACATCAAGATTTAATGCTGATGTAACATTATGTGGTGGTAATGCTTCTTACTCCTTCGTTGGACGTAGAGCACAAGCTGGTTCTACAATTCAGAGTCATACAAGTGGTATTCTTGGTAATAATCTCTTTGATAATAATGTAGATTTAATTACTGTTTTAGTCTCTACTGCTGCTACAGGTGAACTTAATAAGATTGATACCGCAGGTTCTGGTGATTGGGGTGGAGTTGCATATCAACAAACTCCTACTGGACAGAGTGCTGCTACATTCCCAGTATTAACAGGAGATAAGTACTACTTACCTCTTAAGAGAACTCCTTACGATGCTAATGGCACACAGTACTATAATGAGAATGATATTCTACTTATTGATACTGTTGAACAGGGAACTGAATATGCTGAATTTGTTAAGATTACACGTCTTCCACAAATCAATAGCACACCATACTACATTGAAGTACAAAGACAACCATTCGGAACTCTATCAACAATAAGCACAGAGCATCCTGATACAACAAACATTTATAAGTGTAATGTTCAATTTGATGCTACATGGACTACTCAAATTATTGATGGTTCTGGAACAGAAGATAATGTTTACTTATCTCAGTTTGGTGGAGTATTAACAGGTTCAGATGCCCGTGCTACAGGACAACCTGGTGACTATGTAATCATATCTCGTCCTTCTAATGGTAGTGATGGTGAGATATTTGAACTCAAAACTACATTAGATCAAGTTGCGAAAAAATTCTCTGTCAAAAATGGATGTGATACTAATAATGAGATTACAGTATTTGAAGTTGATTCTGTAACTGGTGACGTAACTATTAATGGTGATACTTCTTATACTGGTGGATTTAAATTAAATGGCACATGTACTGTACCATTCCAGAATTCAACTACCAATAAGAAATTAAGCATAACAAATGGTAGTGGAGTTACAACCTTTGAAGTTGACACTTGCACAGGTGATACACAGATTGGTAATAAACATGGAGTTCATTTTGCTGTTGCTGAATCCTTCGGTACATCACCAGCTGCATACACAACCAGTGATGTAGTTCATGTTTATAAACATGATCCACAGTCAACCAACCCCAATTTTGGTTCAGTACCATTTACAACAATAGCAGCTGCTGTTGTACCAGCAACCACAAATATACAAATTCAATCAAACTATGATTCATTTACGATAGGTGATTTGGTAGCAATTTATGATAGTTCTCAGATTGAGATTATACAAATTACTGCTGCACCATATGTAAGTGGATCAAATCAGTTCTTACCAACATCATCTAACGCCACATACACTAACGGTGGTAGAGGTGCAGAGGGAACAACTGCAATAGCAGCAGCTGTCGGTCTTAATGTTGTTAAATTGAACAAGTTAGGAACTACAACATTATTAGAGGATTTACCTGGTACTCGTGCATTAAGAGCACCTACAACTGGTAAGACATTTAAGGCAAGAACTCCTAACACTCTTGATACAAGACTTGAACTTGGATTAGTAGATGCTGATTTAATTCAACCAAAACTTGATTATATTCAATTCATCAGAATTGGATCTGAGTTCTTCCTTACTGATAGTGTTGATGGAACTCTTGATTCCTTCTATCAGATCAAGATGCCTAAGTCTATTAGGAATCCAAATACTGCTAATACACCTCTAGTTAATCTGTTTAATGGTGGTAAAACAGTCATTAATGATGATGTTACTATCAATAGTGGTGTGTTCAGAATGTATGGTTCTGATAGTAAAACTTTAGTTCTATCTATTGCAAACGATGATGGACACGCAGGTGATGGATCAATTGAAGATCCAGTAACTAATACCAATGGTATGACACTCAAGGGTGCTGCTAGTTTCTTTGGTGATCTTAGAATATTCTATGAAGATTGTCAATCTACAGGAATCTGTAGTAATGTAGAATCTATCAAGATGACCTCTCGTGAAGGTAGTCTGTTCATAGGTGATCAATATTATCAGAAGGGTAAAGTTACTGCTGTAGAGTCTTCATCTGATAAGATATTCCAAATAGATAATCTTGGATCTGCTGGAGTTGGTGGTACTGCTGGTGCTAAAGACTTTACAATTTATCAAAACAATGCTATTGACTCATTTGGTATTGAAAAATACTGGACAGCAAATGGTGGTAGAAGACACACATATGTTGCATTTGATGCTTCAACTGGTATAGGTCAGCAAGAAACTAACCCACTACAGTCTAATAATAACTACTTAATTAATGCTTCATCTGGAAGTAATATGGTTTTATATCTACCAGATAATCCACAAACAGGTGATATGATTAGAATTACTGAACTTAGTGGTAATTTAACATATAATACAAGTCTGATTATCAGAGCGAAGAAAATAAATAATGTTGCTACATCAATTCAAGGTGATAATTCTGGATCTAAACTTGAAGCAGGTAATGGTCAGTTCAGAACAGTAGCATGGGATTCTGGTGAAATGGTTGTTCAAACACGTAACTGTGCATTTGGATTAGTCTTCGTTGGTGTATATGATATAGAAGGATCTACATCACAACAAACAATTCCAGCTTCACTAAGAGGTTGGTGGTTAATGGAGTTATAAATGGCAGTAAAATACGATTCAATAAAAACAATGAGATCTGCCAAAATTGGCACGATCATGCCTTGGGGTGGTGATGGAGGAAATGGGTTCCTTGAATCTAACATCCCAAAAGGATGGATTGTATGTAAAGGTGATACACTTAGTGCTGCTGATTATCCTTTATTAGCATCAGTCATAGGTGATACTTATGGTGGTGATATGACTGATGCTCAAGGTGCTCATTATGAGTTTCCTTATGTTTCTACACCAGCATCATTTAGATTACCTCAGCTATCATCAAGTGTGTTGATGGATTTAGAACCTGCAAATTTACAGGATCCTAAGTATCAACAAGGACAATCTGATGCTGCAACTGTAATAGGAAATAGAGTTGCAGATTATGGTGAAACTAATTTAGTATCAACAACATATTCAGCAACATCTGATATTGATTTTTCTTTAAATCTTGCTGGTAATTTATATTTTAAATTTTCTGGATTTACATTGAGTGCTCCAGATTTTTTAGAAACCGTGTATGTGCTCAATCGTAAATTGGGTATAAATCACACACCAGCACATAGTCATGGTGATACACTTCAAACCGCTAATCCAAATGCAACTGGACCTCAGGCGTTTGAGACAGACCAAGGTATTGCAATGACTGGTACTGCTCAAGAAACTATTTGTGGTCAAATAGAAGGACCTAACACTTGTTCTAACGCAGCTGCTCAACCAGTATCATGGCAAGAAGGTGCTGTTGAACTATCAATGTATGGAGATAGTGCTCATGAGTGGACATTACCAATAGTGGATAGATTTTATGAATTTACTAATGAACCTGGTAAAAATTATTGGAGTAATGTTCCAGCTGGTGCTTCTAATTGGAGGGGAACTGATCAGGGATCTGGTCAAGCAACTCAAACTTATACTCAAAATATATTTGGTAAAGGAAATACAGCTGCTATCAATGCTACAACTCCAGTAGATACTCATCAACAACCTGCACACGTTGGTATGTTTCCAAGACCAATGGAAAGAAGATCAAGACCAAATTATTTTGGATATGATGGACAACCAAGACCCGCTGATGGTTTGGCTGATGATCCAGAACATCCAAATGCAGCATTTGAAGTCTCTGGTGTGACTATTCCTGCAAGCACAAGAGAGATTGTATTGCCAGCTGGCACTAATATTGGTAGAACTTATGGTACTGCACCTAATACATGGACTCAGCATGATAAAATTACTCCATTAATGTTTGTTATTGTAAAAGATGCTGCTAAAAAATATACTTATTGGACAAATACTGGTGGTTCAATAGTAGAAAAGGTTGTATATAATCCAACATCAGATCAATATACAATCACTGTAAAAGATCAACTAGGAACGGTTTCTGGTACAGAAACCCTAGTATTCAGGCATGGTTCATGGCCAATGACATTAAATCAAGGCAAGGAAAATAAAAATCCTTTAGAGTCAGCATTTAGAGCACACAATCATGGTAGTTTTGAGATAGCACAAGGTATTGGTTCAATGACTGGACCTCCATCACACACTGCTGATAATGCAAATGGATCTACATTGCAAGCAGATAGTCTTGAAAATGCTCTAAATATTGCATGTGATACATCACAACCTTGTTTAACTCTTACGTTTATAATTAAAGCATACTAATGGCAGTTTTATACAGTAAAGAAAGATCTAAATACGGTAATTTAACAGGTCAGATTATAAATTGGCCAGTTGATTATAATGGGTTACCAAATGACGGAGGAAATGCAAATAATTTACCTGCTGGTTATTTAAAATGTGATGGTACAAAATACTTTGCAGAAGATTACCCACAACTTGCTGCTATTTGTGGAATAGGATCTAATTGCAAATTTATTAGAAAAAATGCAGATGGTACTAATTTTGATACTTTATTAGACACTCAGTTTATGGTTCCTGATATGGGATCTAAATATGCTGAACCAACTTCGGGTGCTAATGCTGGTGTATATAACAATATAAGATTAGATAATGCTATAGGCACTGAATTTAGTAGATCTGGTATTGGTATTGATGTAGAATCTGCAATTGGAAGTCCCGTAAATATAGAATATTCAGGACAGATTAACGTACCCAGTCAAGAAATTCCTGTTAAAGGTAAACCATCATGGACATATGCTGGTGCTACTCATTATACAGATATAGAGGGTGTTGAAGAAAATGCTCTTCATCCACATACACATTTTCATGATGCATATAGATCAAGATTGTTATCCACTAATGAACCTAGCACTAATCAACCACAAGTTCAAGGATTTACTGGTAGAAGAAATGCAACAACAATTGCTGTACAAGATTGGTTAAATGCTACTGTAAATAATAGTGGTGAACCTGGAAGTGGTCAAGAACAATGTCGTACTGGTCGTTGGTGTCCTGTAACTCCTTGTGGAACTGCGGTTAGTACCCAAGCATTAGGGTTTCAACAAACAATTTATTGGGGTCATTGTATAAATGGTGGTTGGCTTCCAGGTGGAAATCAATACACATACCAATGTCTTAATAACGATCCATATTCATTACAAGGTGGAAATAATCAACCATTAGGCACACCAGCAACAGGATCACCAGACGGACAAAACACTGCTCGTTATAAAAACTCAGTAAAAGGTATATTTGGTGGATGTTTGGCTCCTGGATCTGGAGATGATTCAAGTCACACTTTTAGTGTTCCTATAACATATGCTAGTGGATATCCTGGCGTACCAATTGATTTTAACAGTGCAAGTTTGCATGATGTGTTACCAATGCAATCAAATCAGCAGGCTGGTACTACTAGTATAGTTCCTGACTTACAAAATGAGGAGTATGATACTGTAGATTTATCACAACCAAATGGTGATCCAACATTACATAGTCATCGGGTTGATTTAGAAAAAGGTGATCATACATATAAAGTAAAAACGGATGCAATTACTGTTAGTCCAGAAAATTTATCAACAACGATGACTATAGGAACGGATGCATCAAAATCAATTGATTCTGCTGTCGCTCCATTTATTGTAATGGAATTTCTAATTAAGATATAATTATGACACAAGCATATAGAAATAATAGAAAAGGATACTTAACAGATCTTCTCATAGATACAACACCCATCGGTTCTATTGTAACTAACTTAAAGGCAGGTCAAAATTCTTACGATCATAATTTTGTTAAGGCATCTGCTAGTTCTTATCCAAATCTATCTGAAAATTCTGGTAATGCTTATGTACAAGGTGATGATCCTGCATATACACATGAAGGATACTTGTATTGTGATGGGACAGAATACAATATAAGTGATTATCCAGGATTATATGAAATTGTTGGTACAAAATATGGTGGAAAATCTAGTAATGGAATTGATGTAATTACTGGTGGATCTGGATACACAACATCCTCTGTTGTAACTATAACTGCTGCTCCTACTGGTGGAGTTACTATGGCAGCATCAGTTGGATCTGTTGATGCAACTGGAAGAATTTTGTCCATGAATATTACAAATAATGGACAAGGATATCTCACAGCTCCCACTGTATCAGTAGCTGGTGGAATTGGTGCTACATTTCAAGTGAGAATAAGTCAAGGAACATTACAACCAATTAACACTAGTAATGTAATGGATAATTGGGGTGATCCATATCTAGGAACATTTAAAGTTCCTGATTTAATTGCTAAAAAAATAGTTGGTAATGGTCCTGTGTATGGTAATAACTCCCCTAATGTTGGAAATGTTAGTATATCAACAGGTATTACAGGTGGTGCATGGTATCTTGATAAAGATCAACAAGATGAATATTTCTCTCTAGGTTCAATTATTACTAGTGGATATGATCAGGTAATTGAAACTACTGGTTGTAATATTATTGGTAGTCAGGATGTTACAATAGACATGAGAGAAAAGAAACTTTCTGGTGTCCCTCAACACAGTCATATTGTATTTCTTTCTACTCCTGGTATTAACGAGTGGGTAGGTGGTGCAAGTGGAGATAGATATCTACAAGATTATGAGGTAGGTACAGGAAGAGTTAAAAGATGGTATCCAACTGGTGATGGTATTGTATTAACACATAAACATGGTCTTCTAAGATCACCTCTTACAGATAATACAGTTGCAACATATGATGCACTTGATTTTGCAGGTGGTGCTGGTGGTATAGGTGGTACTGCTGATCCTGCTACAGGTTTCGCAAATGGTGCTAATGAACCTGGTGATTACTATCTTGCATCTGGTAGTGGATCTGGATCATATGAATTTCAGACTGTTATACCAAATCCTGTAATGAAACCTGTTCTTACTACTACTGTTATTGGTGGTAAACTAATTACAACAGGAGGAACACCAGTATTTGATGATACTGATTTTGAATATAGTAGTGCTGGAACATATAATATTGATCTAAATTCAATCACTGGAGATCCAGACAGATTAACATATACATTATACGGTGGTGGTGGATCGGGTGCTGCTGGTACACAGGCAGGTAATGACGGTAATCAAAGTTATGTTAAGGTTGGTGATGGATCGTTTTTATTCTTAAAAGCTAATGGTGGAGAAGGTGGAAAAGCAACTGCTGGTTTATTTGGTGGAGGTATTAGCAGCGGTGGAACAGCAGTTAATACTGGTTCTGCAAATGCACCTGGTGCAGTGGTAGGACAAGATGGACAAGCTGGCGGTGATGGTACGGCAGGTGGTGGATGGCCAATAGTTGATTATCCAAGTAACCCTAATGATGGTGGTGCTGGAGGTGCTAATAGTGGTTCATATAGTGATGGTAGTGCAGGAATAAATGTATTGGTTGGTGGACAAAGTGGTACTGACACTCAAGATTTTACTAGTGATGGTACTTTTAATTTGTCTGGTCTTACAGGAATTACTTCAGTTACTTTTGAATTACATGGTGGTAGAGGAAGTATGGGAAATTATGGTAGTATTGCTGGTAGTGCTGGTGGTAAAGTAAATGTATCCTTAAAAGCAAGTCAAATAGCAAATTTTACATCAGCCACATGGACATGTCAAATAGGTAGTGGATTTGCAAATGGTAGTTTTTCAAAAGCAGGAGGAACAAAAACAGCTTCTGGTGATGGTGGTTTAGGTGGTAATGGTCATCCACCTAATTCAAATCAAGGAACCTTAACTGCTCATGGTGGTGGAGGTGGTGCATGCACAGGAGTATTAAGAAATGGAACAGCTGTTATTGGTGCTGGCGGTGGCGGTGGCGGTGGTTCTAATGGATATGATGGTGGTGCAGGACAAGTAGGACAACCAGTTCCTTCATCTATTGGAGGTATTCAAGCAACAAACTCATTACTTGGATTTGGTGTTGGTGGTGCTGGTGGTAATTATGGATGCATCGGTGGCGGTGGAGGAGGAGGTGGCGGTGGCTGCGGTACTCCTAACCAACTAATCGGTGGAGGTGGAGGTACTGGTGGTATCGGTGGTGGACCTGGTGGATCTGGTGGCCACGGTGGTGGTGCAGGTGGTTCCCAAGGTGTCTCATCTTATTCTACTACTTACTTTGAATCTGGAACTCTTGCTAATTCTAGTAGAAATACTGGTAAAGCAACAATGGTAGTAAATTATAATAATGATTATTGGACTCCAGGTGGAGGAGGTGGAGCTGGTGGAGGATGGTACAGTGGATATGTGGAATTTTCTCAACTAGGTAGTCCCTCAAGTATAGAAGTTAAAGTAGGTTCTGGTGGTAATGGTGTATCAATGACAGGTCAGACACAAGGAACTACTGCTAATGGTGGTACTGGATATGCTAAACTTACAGTTGGTGTTATTACTGGATATGAAAACCCTACAACGGTTGAGACTAGTGATCCTATCATTAAATCAGCATCATTTAATCAAACTGTTGATGATGTCTCAATTAAAACTAATGGTGCTGGAACTGGTACTGCTGGTGGATTTAAACTTCCAACCGCAGATCCAGAGGTTTATATAACTGGAGGTGGTGGAAATGGTGCGACAGCAACACCAGTTATGACAAATGGTATAGTTACTGGTATCAATGTAACTAGTGGTGGATCTGGATATACTGAGACACCATATGTTTATGTCTTAAATGGTCAGAGTGGAGGAACAATTGCGACTGCAACACTAGGAAGTGGAGGAAATTCGGATAAAGTTGATAGTATTGCTGTACAAGCAGGATCATCCTCAACATATACAAATTATCTTTTATTTGGTGGATCACATAGTCAAACTAGTAAAACAAGATTTGTGGAGTTGATGCCAGTAGATACAACAGATGCTACTCATTTTTCAATTAAAGCAGCGAGAGGTAATGGTGTAAATGGTGGTAATCAATCAGAAGAATCTTTACAGGTATATTATTCAACATCAGGATCTCCTACCACTTGGATCTTACTTGACACCATTATCGCAGGAAGAACCTCATCAAGAATAGATCCTTTTATTGGCAATGTACCAGCTGTTGATTCTGGTACTAGTTGGGATGGTGCTGCTGGTGATACCAAATGGTATACTTATACTGTTTCATTACCACAGAATGCAAAGGCATCAGGTACTAATTTTAAAATAGAACAAGTACGTGCAAATGCATCAGCTGCAAATGATAACGATGGTAATACAGATCATTTTGCAATTTGTGAATTTATGTGGTGGAATGGCAAAAAGACTACTTTAGTATATGTTCCTACTGCTGGTAAAATACTCAAACAAAATGTTGACTCATTAACATATAATGTTCAAGGTGAAGCAGGACCTTCCATTACATATAGTTCTGGTCTTGGTTGTAGTGATGCTACATTAACATTAAAAGCAACAACTAAAATTGAACCACAAGCAACCATTGACCCAGATATAGATGTGCCATTGATACATCCATATAGAACGTGTAAATACTTGATTAAAGCATATTAACTAAATAAGACGGAGACTGTAATTAGAAAATGTCAATACCAGTATTACAAGTGCAATTAGATGTAATAGCACAAGAATTAACATATATGGGAACTATAAAACCCATTCCAGAAAATTATTGGAAGGATACTTTAAGTCTTCTGCTTTATCCTGATTGGGACAGTGAAAAAGATAAACTCATAACATTTAGTTATTATAGTGATAGTAATACATATATTGCTGCACGTAGAAAATATGTAAGAAATTTTAAAACTAATACAGATGAGTGGAAAGATTATGAGATGGAAGCAGTTGATAATGCAAAAGCTCTTGCTCTTAAAGATAAACTAATTGAAGGTTTCTATTTAATTGACTCTATTGAGAATACTAATTTTGAAGTAGAGTTGGCACAAATGTATGCCAAACAAGCAACTGTTACACCATTAAGTGTGAGACTTGCAAGAAATTTCTTATTAGATGAAACCGATTGGGTAATGTGCAGTGATTGCCCATTGAGTGCTGATGATAAAGCATTATATACTACATATAGAACTAAACTGAGAGATCTTACTGGTACTCCTGAGTTTTCTGGTAATGCAGAGGGAACTAAATTTCCAATAACACCAGAATTTTATAACAAAATTTACAAAGTAGAGAATCCATCTAATGCATATCTTACAACAGATGATCAATTCTTACCATTGTCAGCTCATTATCTTAAAGCATTTAAAGATAAGATAGCAAACTTCTTACTATTGAAATCGGTGACACAAACAAATTACTTTAGTCAAATTCTCATTCAATATCAAAATAGTAAACCTGTAGTATATGATGCTGTTGGTGCTAGTGATGCATATGATAAGACTGAATTTTTAAATCTGGTAATTCAACAAGCACAGAAAGAACTAGGATCATGATTATACAAGGAAACGAACTATCTTTATTTGATTTGGTATCTTATTATGCCAATAGAAACCAGTGTGCATGTTTGTATTTTAATCTAGACAAATATAATAATCTTGATGCTACGAAGAAAGCAACTGTTACAACCTATTACGAAGCATTTGTGGATGACTATGTTATGGATATAATAAAACAAGGTGGTATATACAATACTATTAGATTTGATGATGAGACTGCTGCTGCTATTAATGCAGGATCATGGTTTCCTAAAGAATCTCTTTGCCCAGATTCAGATCATTACATAAGAGCATATATAGTTGATTCCTATGGTGATATATCTTGGGAAAATTCGCCCAAGTCATAGGACACTATAACAAACTGTCACATACCCCCTTCACAGGGGGTTTTTTAATGCTATAATGAGTACATAACAAACAAATCACATCATGATTAAATTAGGTACTCAAGTCAAGTCTAAAATACACGATGACCTTACTGGTTCAGTTGTATTACTTGAGAGATCAAACAACTATGCAGTTGTTAGTACTCATATTGATGACTATGAGATCATGACAGTTGAGTGTTTCTTATCTGACTTGGAGGTTGCATAATGTTCTCAACCAAACTACTCAAATTAGCAGTAGATCGTGCGTTGGGTAAACCAACTAAGAATCAAGGAGAACTATTTGAAGAACTATACAAAGAATATATGGGTGACCCAAATAGTTCTACATTACGTGAACAGATAACTGCTGCTGTTGCAGGTTGTAAAACTATACCAGGTAAATTAGGTCGTGATGCTATTGATATCAATGGTGTTGAGAAAGAAATCAAACCTAAGAACTATACTGGTAAGAGAACAAATGGTGGTGGATGTTTCAATGATTATACTAGAAGTAGATACGAGAGAGATGTAAGTGTTAATCTCCCTATCATTTCTTCCCTGTTTGCTGATGGTATGCTAATATATGTGGTAGAGTTTAAATTTGAATCAATCGCTGAAAGGTTGAATGATCAAATTGTACGTATATGTGAAGAACAGAAGAACAGATATGTTCGCTCTTGTTCATGGACTTATAGTAATTGGATAGACAATCCAGACCTAACAGTTCACTACATAAACAAGGATTTACTCAAAGAACATGCTCACTACAGTGAAGGAGTTGTAGTAGGTCCTTTCTATAAAAAACTTATGTCTTTATAACCATGCCATCTAAAGATCAAAGATCAATAAACGAACCATCTTCACATGAGAAATGGGATCGTGCTAAGAGTTTATTCTTAGAGTCATTACACAAAGCAGACCCTGATCTTCGTGGTTGTGCTCACAATCAACATTGTTTTGATGAACTCATGCAAATACGTGAGGACATTATTACATTGGTGGAAAAGATGATCAATCCTATTCCACTTGTTGAGACAGGTATACCAGGTAAATTACCTGACGAACCACCAAAAGTTGAAGAGTATGTCAAATCTAAATCATATGAATATGCTGCTGACATAACAATGTCAGATATAAGAAGATTTCAACGTGGTAATTCATTATGAGCAAGTTCCCATTTAATGTGGGAGATCGTGTGGAGGTAAAGAGAGAACTGTTACATGAGACAGGTTTCGTTACATTCATAGACTCTGACTATTTCACGCTATGCGTTAAACAATGGGAAGATAATGATACATTGCATGGTGTAGGACAATGTAAAATTTGTATATACCGATCTGATTGGAAGTATGCTAAAAGAATCTAAATGAAAGACCTTATATTATTTGGCGATTGTCGTGAATCACTCAAAACAATTGCAACCTATGATCAGAAAGCACGGACATGTGTTACCTCTCCACCTTATTATGGTCTGAGAGACTATGGTGGAGAAGAGAATCAAATAGGCATGGAGCAGAGTCCAGAGGAGTATGTGGAAGAAATGGTCAAAGTGTTCGCATTAGTGCGTGATTGTCTCACGGATGATGGCACATTATGGTTGAACATTGGAGATTCATACTATAACTATCGTAGTGATGGTAACTATCCACAGCAGACAGTATCTAAGACTAGACAGGATTTACCACAGAGCACACCAGTGAGAGGTAACAAACTCAAGGGATATAAAAGTAAAGATCTAATTGGTATACCTTGGATGTTAGCATTCGCATTACGTGCAGATGGATGGTATCTACGTCAGGATATTATATGGCATAAACCTAATCCTATGCCTGAGAGTGTCAAGGATAGATGCACAAAAGCACATGAGTACATATTTTTATTGAGCAAGAGTAAACTTTATTATTATGACAATGAAGCAATTAAAGAACCCGCAAAAGACTGGGGTACAAGAGACCGCACTAAAGGTAAGTACCATAATCCTGGTACTGGCTTACAGCCTCATAGTGGTCTTACCAAGTCTTATGAACGGAAAAATAAACGATCTGTTTGGTCTGTAAACAAGAAACCATACAAGGGTGCTCACTTCGCAACATACCCAGAAGAGTTAATTGAACCATGTATCCTTGCAGGTAGTGCAAAGGGAGACATAGTTTTAGACCCATTTATGGGATCGGGAACAACTGCTGCTGTTGCCAAGAAGAATAGTAGATCATATCTTGGGTGTGAATTGCATGAGGAGTATGCCAGTTTACAAACTGCACGTATTTCTACCATTCCTAACAAATTACCGTTATACTAAGTACATACCAATCAAGGAGCACAATGCCTAAGACACTAACAACAAACGAACTAACAGTATTGGGTAGAGTGGATATATTATGTGGTGCATTAGAAAAAGACTATGAGAATGATAACATAAGATTACATGAGAGTTCACTTCGTGACGAAATGCACTATTCTCCTTATCATGAAGAGCAACTAGCAGCAATAGAAGACGGAACTGCTAATCTAAACAAGTTTAAATCATATGAAGGTCGTAAGTATCACAAGATAGTGATGCAAGAGTATGATGATATGGGTCAGTACGCAACACATCAGTACAAAGACAGTAGCGTTCACGCATTTATAGATAAGAAAACAGGTGATGTGTTCAAACCAGCAGGTTGGCAAGGTCCCGCAAAGTATGCTAGATTTAACTTGTTAGATGATAATTCATATGAAGAGTGCCTATTCAAGGCAAGTTGGGCAGGTGGTTATCTCTACATGAGATAATCCTCCAACACATGTAAACCTTACTATTGTAACACAATGAGAAATCTACCTAGACGTACAAAATTGAAGAAACAGGTTGCTGCTCCCATGATTGTTAGTCATGTAAAACAATTACTTGCACCCCTTGACTTACAGGACAGTAAGCAGTATACTGTAAAGGTAAAGACAATTGCTGAACGATTCTCAGATGAAGAGAAGAAGTTTTGGCGATACCAGTCTTTCTATACCCTAGAGTTCTGTAAGGCACTTGAGGATGTTCTACCATCAGATCTATCCTTTTTGTCTTATAATCATCTTACAAACGATTTAACGGTAGTCAGACGATGAACAACGACAAAATCACAAAGAAACAAGAACAACAACTCATTGAGATGTTGGAGATCATGGAGGATACTGTAGAATATTTCTGTGATCAGAACACAGTATCAGGAGAAACTGCATGGAACATGGTAGCATCTCTTGCTGAAGTTAAATTAGGACAATTCAATGACTAACGTACCATTTTATGATTTTCCACAGAGTCCTATTCTATTGATAGGATTTGCAGGAATCTTAACTGCACTTGCAGTATTATATGTTGCTAACCGCAAGTATTTCAATTCACCACTCAATGAGGACAGAAAATGAAACTAGAGGTTATCTTAGATCGTTATCCTTATAGGTTTGTACAGTTTGGCGAACTAGAGTCTGGTTATCCAGATCTCAGGATACAGAAAATGAATTACAATACATGGCGATGGAATGACATGTATTACCTAGATAGTCAAGCACAACTTGATTGTTGTATTGAAGATCCAGAGTATGTAAAGTGGTTAGACCCTGATCCAGAGGTCGCTGCTTATCCACGTAAATCAGACACAGTAAGGAGTCCTTATGCCACC
>Ga0066835_10000113_pt1 | contig 15095 bp, 17 predicted proteins | sample ETNtaG_3_FD_67280 | JGI IMG/M metagenome (GOLD analysis project Ga0066835, IMG submission 67280) | Marine microbial and viral communities from oxygen minimum zone, Eastern Pacific Ocean - ETNP201302SV84 | ecosystem: Environmental > Aquatic > Marine > Unclassified ... | reverse complement strand
TCTATCCAATGCACAAATGGAGTATTTGTACCAGGTTCGTTAAATGTCATTGGATTTAATTGCATGATTTGTTGATTACTGTCTGCAACTTGTAATCCTTCATAAATAATTTCAGAACAATAATATGTATCATCATTTATATCAAAAATAAAATCATAAGGTTTCCCTAGTAAATTATTTTTGATGTGTTTAAGAGCAATTGGTATCAGTTCAGCATGTTCTTTCTTTAGTCTACCAACAAGTACTTTATTACTTCTATTTAAGAATTCCTCTAAAGTAGTTTCTGTAACAGTTTCTCCAATGGCTTCTGCTAATTTGGTAGTTTTAAGATTTGGTCCAACTTCGGTTATAATTGCGCAATGAGACAAATTTGATCCCATATAACCTTGGGTTACTGCTTCAATTGCCTCGCATGGTGGTCCACAATCTAAATCTTGAAAGAAAATATCACCTTCTTGAAAGGTAAATGAGGGTTGACGCAACATGAGTGATACATAAAAAATAAAAAAAACACCCATTGCTATGGGAAAAAGATGTTTAGCTGACATTACCTAAGTATTATCGACTATTTTAATTTCTCTTCCTGAGTATTCATAGCGATCAGGGTCTGGCCATGCCTTTGCTACATCATGCCAATTGTCAGAAGAGCCATATTCTGTTTTTCTTCGTTCCATTGCTTCTTGATATTCTGATTCTGAATTGAACCAAAGCTCTGCCATTCCACAACAACCATTTTCAATATCTTCTTCAAAAAATGTTAGAATATATTTTTGAGGTTTTAGGATATTGACCATATGAGGGGCATGTATATTTTCCCAGTGATCAAAGAAATTAGAACGCTTTATTCCGGTCCTATTTTGTATAAAAAGTATTTTTTTAACCATAATTGTCTCCTTAAAGTAATAAAGATAACATCTTTTTTTTATTTACAACATCATTATTTGATTCTTACATTGTTATTTCACAGAATTTTAGGAGATATAAAATGCATAAAAAAACCGCAATAATAATTTGTTTATTTTCGATGATTTTTGCTCAGGATAATGTTGAGCTTGAAGAAAATAGACATTTCAATTCATACCAAATTAATTTAGATCGTTTTAAACAGTTAAATGAAGATATAACAACCCCAAACACTTATCGTACTGCCGCCGGCTACCCTGGACATGAATACTGGCAAGTTAGAGCAGATTATGATATGAAATTGAGAATTGATGATAACAAGCAAAGACTTTATGGAGAAGAAACTGTTACGTTTTATAATAATTCACCAGATGCTTTGAATTATTTATGGATGGAGCTTACTCAAAATGTTAGAGCCTTAGATTCAGATTCATATAAAATTCAATCTACTGGTGACCTATCAGCACAAAGAGGAAATGAAAAAATGGTCATTGGAAGTACAGTATCATCCCGAACTTTAGAAAACTTTTACCGAGATTTTGATGGCGGTTTCAAAATTCAATACGTAAAAGATGAAAAAAATAAAAATGTTCCATACACTATTAACAAAACTATGATGCGTATTGATGTTCCAGAACCTATTCAATCTGGAGAAACATATACCTTCAAGATTAAATGGTGGTACAATATTAATGATCATATAAGAGACGGTGGAAGATCAGGTTACGAATATTTTGAAGACGATGATAACTATATCTACACTATTGCACAATTCTTTCCAAGAATGTGCATGTATAATGATGTTTATGGATGGCAAAATAAGCAATTCTTAGGTAGAGGTGAATTCACATTAATTTTTGGTGATTACGATGTAAAAATCACGGTACCTGAAGATTTCGTAGTTGGGGCTACTGGAGCACTCCAGAATCCTGATGAAGTTCTTTCAGATGAACAAATTCAAAGACTTGAAAAAGCAAAGAAATCGAAAGAGCCAGTGTTAATTATTACGGAAGATGAGGCTTTAGAAAATCTTGCTACTAAAACAAGTAGACAGAAAACATGGCATTTTAAAGCAGAGAATGTAAGAGATTACGCTTTTGCTACTTCAAGAAGATATATTTGGGATGCTATGGGTGTAAAAGTTGGTGATAAGACTGTTATGGCAATGTCATATTATCCAAATGAAGCAAATCCTTTATGGGGTCAGTATTCAACTAAAGCTGTAGCTCATACGGTTGATTTTTATTCAAAGTATACTTTTGATTATCCTTATCCTGTAGCGATATCTGCACATATAGATCGTATGGGCATGGAATATCCAATGGTTACATTTAATGGCTATCGTCCGGAAGAAGATGGTACATATTCTGAAGGAACTAAAAGAGGATTAATTGGTGTGATAATTCATGAGGTGGGACATTTTTGGTTCCCAATGATTGTTAATTCCGATGAAAGACAATGGACGTGGATGGATGAAGGCCTTAACTCATTTATGGACGATATAGCTGGAAGAGCATGGGATTCTGAACTATTCCATCCTAGGAACAACCAAGACTATATTGTCAGATATATGCGTGGTGACAAATCTAATATCATGCCAATAATGACAAATTCTGAATCAATTTATCAATTTGGAGCTAACGCATACGGAAAACCTACCTTAGCGTTAAATATCCTCAGAGATACTATAATGGGAAGAGAATTGTTTGACTTCGCATTTAAAGAATATTCAAAAACTTGGATGTTTAAACACCCAACACCATCTGACTTTTTCAGAATTATGGAAAATGCATCAGGAGTAGATTTAGATTGGTTTTGGAGAGGATGGTTTTTTACAAATGATCATGTAGATTTATCTATTGAGGAGGTTGAATGGTTTCAATTAGAAATCGATCCAAAAAAGAAAAGAGCAGCTGAGAAAAAAGATAAAGAAGGTAAAAAGTATTATGCTGCTATGTTAGACGAGAAAGACATTAAACAAACTGTAACAGATAAAGATCCTAAAACTCGTGACTTCTATGATTCTTATGATGAGTTTGCTGATATAACAGATGCAAGAGATCGCAGAAGGTATGAAACTATGCTTGATGATGCTGACATTTCAGATGAAATGAGAGCAAAGATTATGGAGAAGATGAGCGGAAAAAGCCAGTATGAACAATTATTAGATGAATTATCTGAGAATGAAAGACGATTGGCAAAACGTAATGATCATTTCTATAAAATTAAGTTTAAAAATATTGGTGGATTAGTTATGCCACTAATTATAGAAATGACTTTTGAAGATGGATCAACTGAAGTTACAAGAATACCTGTAGAAATCTGGAGATTTAATAGACCAGAAGTATCTAAGGTATTTAAAACAGAAAAGAAAGTTGTAAGCATTACTTTAGATCCGTTTAGAGAAACAGCTGATACATTTAGAGATAACAATCATTGGCCACCAAAGAATGAGCCGACACTTTTTGATATCTATAAATATGACAGTACATCATGGTATGGCGGTTCAAATCCAATGCAGAGAGCTAAGCAAAGCAACTCTAGGTAAAAAAGGATTGATTACATAATGTATAAATTATTTTTTAAAATAATTTTATTACAATCGCTTATTTATAGTCATCAGTTTTTTTTGACTACTACAGAGGTCCGTTTAAGTGATAATCAAGAGAGTCTAGAAATAACCATTCAGACATTCACTCATGATGTGGAAGCTTTATTAAAAAATGCGAATTTTAATTTAGCAAATTTAGGCTCAGAGCGTGAAGATGATAAAATCGATGATTTCATCATCGATTACCTTTCAAATAATTTTATTATTCAGGATCATTATTGGAGATATTTAGGTAAGAAAATTGATGGAGATTTCACCTTATTTTTCCTAGAAATTGACAAATTTGATTCACCTTCAAGCGTTGCAGTATTTAATACAATTTTTATGGATATGTATTCAAAGCAGAAAAATATTATGAATGTTTACGGAACAAAAAATGTTCAATCATCAACGATGACGATTGAAGAACCTGCTTTTAAGTTTGAGCTTTAGCTTCCATATTACCTACATACCAGATATATACTCCGCTAAGCATCATAGCTACACAAAGAAGTTGTCCCATGCTTAGATTGAAAAGAATGAATCCAAGATGCGCATCAGGTTCTCTAAAATATTCAATGAAAAATCGTACAAATCCATAACCAAATACATATGTACCACTATTAAATCCTAATTGATTGTTTTTATTGAAAATATTAATAACATAGTAGAGAACAATTCCTTCAAAAAATGCTTCATATAATTGGGATGGATGACGCAAGGCTTGATCTCCTGCGTTTGGGAAATACATTCCAATAGATGCTTCAGTTGGTCTACCATAAAGTTCCCCATTTATAAAATTCCCAATTCTACCAAAAAAATACCCTAATGGAATAGCAGCTGTTAAAAAATCTGCTAATTCAAACAAATGTAAATTCACTTTTCTACTAAAAAGCCATATTGCAGTTACAACACCAATTACTCCACCATGATATGACATCCCTGCAATACCAGTAAAGACCCAATTCCCATTATAATACTTGAAAGGTAGAAGGATCTCTAACGGATTTGATAAGTAGTATTCAAAATTATAAAAAAATACATAGCCAAATCTTGCACCTATTAGTAATCCAATGAAACACCATGTTAATAAGTCTTCAAATTGTTCAAGATTAATTTTAGTGAACTTATTTTGCTTAATTTTTCGACTACAGATAATGTAGACTACACCAAAAGAAACTAGATACATGGTTGAATACCAATAAATTGTTAACGGACCAATTGAGATTAGTACCGGATCCATTTGAGAAGGTAAAGATTGCCACCATGTTAAAAAATCCATACAGAAAGATACAAAAAATACTTTGTAACATAAAAAAAATTATATAACCTCGAATGCATACTATGATTTTATCAGGAAAAGAAATTCTTAAACGAAAAGACCAAGACATTATCATTGAACCTTTCAATGAAAATCAGGTTAATCCAAATAGCTATAACTTAAAACTTCATAATGAGTTGATGGTTTATGAAAATAGTCCACTTGATATGAAGGAAAATAATTCCGCAAAAAAAATAATCATTCCAGATGATGGATTGTTACTTGATAGTAGAAAGTTATATCTTGGAAGAACAGTTGAGTATACTGAAACGCATAATTTAGTTCCAATGTTAGAAGGAAGATCTTCCGTCGGTAGATTAGGTCTTTTTGTACATGTTACCGCTGGGTTTGGCGACGTAGGATTTAAAGGTTATTGGACCTTAGAAATCTTTTGTGTGCAGCCAATTAAAATTTATCCATCAGTTGAAATTTGTCAAATTTTTTATCATTCCGTTGAAGGTGATGTTGATCCATATAAGAGTGGAAAATACCAGGGTAATAAAGATATTCAAACTAGTATGTTATATAAAGATTTCAAAAAAGATGAGTAAGCTTTTAATCTTCCCATTTATTTTATTAATAAAATTCTATCAAACATTAATCTCACCACTATTAGGTTCAAATTGCAGGTTTCAACCTACATGTTCTGAATATTGTATGGATTCTTTAAAAACATGGGGTTTATTTAAAGGGCTCTATTTATCGGCAAAGAGAATTATAAAATGTCATCCATGGGGTGAAAAAGGTTATGACCCTGTTCCAAGAAAAGATTAATTATGTATGAAATTATTGAAAATTTAGAATTAATTCTTAACAACAATTTTACATATTCTGTTATTTTTATCTTAGGCATGTTTCATGCACTTGAGCCTGGTCACGGTAAAACCCTTATCATAGCATATTTAAGTGGAGGATCATTGAGGTTTTCTGGTTCTTTAAAAATCATTAGCGGACTAATAATCACACATTTCCTTTTATTTTCATTAATTGCCTTTTTGTTTAAAGCAGGGGGAGAGAAATTCCCAATTTTGGGTTATATAGGTCCCATTTTAATCATATGTCTTGGTGCTTATTTGCTTGTCAGGTCGTTGAAAGAAACTAGACATGAAAATGATGAAGAGTGTAATGACCCATTGCATTTTCATTTCAATGATACAAAATATGCAAGCCCATTTATTACTGGATTAGTAGCAGGATCGATTCCTTGTCCTTCTGCTATAGCTGTATTGCTTATTGCGGCAAATAAGTTTCAAGAAGATGTAATTACATTATACTCATCTATCTTTATTTATGTTTTGGGAATAGCTTTGACCCTTATAGGTATTATGACACTATTTTTAGTGTTTAAATATAGATTTGTAAATCAATTAAACTCTGTAAATAAAAAATTTAATACAAACATAGTTGCGGCAATTTTAATCATTGCAGTAGGAATATTATATTTTATGTTTAGTTTTCTAGGAATTGAGCATCAACATTAGTCATGTTGAACAAATTCGAATTGTTCTTTTTTGTAACCTAGATCTTCTAAAGAAGTCATAATTTTTTTGTAAGCTTCATCAGTTATTTTTGATGTTCTTCCCATAATCCAACCCATAGTATTTTTAGGGTAACCAACAGCCATATATTCATAGTTTTCGTCAACATAAACTATTTTAAATGGGAATTTCATAAAAGGAATAAATGGCTTTCTCATTTGAATAGTCCATTCAGCATTTGAAGTTTTATTAACAACAGTACCTTTTTGGATAATTTGTCTAGCTTTGCCATCTTTTATAGCATCATAAGTAATATCGATTGTACCATCTTTGTTCAAAACGTAAGTATCAGAAGAATTTGTAGCACCTTTTTCTATCATGTTAGGTACTAAGGCAATAACGAACCATTTACCCATAAATTTTTCTAAATCTACTGATTCAACTGTTTTCATAGTGTCAGCTCCTTTTAAAAAACTTGCAAAGATTATAAATAAGATTAGTAATGTTTTCATTTTAAATATCTACTCCAATTTTTTTATATAACATGCTTAATGCAAAATATAATACTATCATGATTGAAATTGAAAGAAACATACTGGGAATAAAATTGATTTTTTTCAAGAAATAAGGCAATGTTATAAAAAATGATAACGAAGGCATTATCATAGCAAAAACGCCATGAGAGAAAGCAATAATTTTATCGATATCTTTTGTTTCAAAATATATCCATGAAATTGTAATCAAAGAAATCATCGGGAGAGATACAATTATTGCTCCTAAAAGCGAGTCTCTTTTTCCGATTTCCGATGCGATAAATATGATTAGTGCGGATATTAATATTTTTGTTATATTGAACATCAGTAAAATTATGGAATTAAATAATATATATCTAGGATTTGCTTTAGCAACATTTGCAGGATTAAGTACAGGTATCGGTAGTGGCATAGCTCTTTTTACCAGGTCTTTTAATAAAAGATTTTTGGCAATTGCATTAGGACTGTCTGCAGGAATCATGATTTATGTATCCTTTGTAGAGTTGATGCAACTCTCGTTTGAATCGTTAACTGCTATTTATGGTCTAAGTTTTGGAAAATTAATAACTGTAACAGGGTTTGTTGTTGGATTACTTTTGATGCTTTTAATTGATCAATTATTTGATCATCATTCAATTGCAGATTTTATATCTAGATCAGAGAATAAAAATGAATCTGCACTTATCAAAGCTGGTGTTTTTTCTGCAATAGCTTTGGCAATTCATAATTTTCCAGAAGGATTTGCAACATTTACTGCGACAGTATATGACCCTGCAATTGGATTTACGCTCGCATTAGCGATAGCTGTTCATAATATTCCGGAGGGAATTGCTGTTTCAGTACCAATATATTATGCAACTAAAAATAAGAGTAAAGCTTTTTACATTTCGTTTTTATCTGGTCTTGCAGAGCCTGTTGGCGCATTGATTGGATTTATAGTTTTTAGAACTGTATTTAATGAAGCATTATTTGGAATATCCTTTGCATTTTGCGCAGGAATTATGGTTTATGTTGCTCTTAATGAATTATTGCCTGTTGCTAAAGAGTATGGCGAGCCTAGCGATACAATTATTGGGGTTACAATTGGAATGATTATTATGGCTGTAAGTTTAATTATGATGTACGCTTAATTAAGCTCAGTAATAATTTTAGCACCTAAACCTTTAATTCTATATTCGATCAAATCAGATGGTTCTAAAGAAATATCACTTTTGTTTAGTTTTATTCCTTTTTCTTCAGCCAAGTGTATTTTCCAATTTATTGCTTGATCTTCAGTAAACTCAATCTTTGAGAAAATTCCATTCACAATTACTTTCTTTTCTTTAGAGTCTTGAGGAAAAATAATAACATCATCTTGGACTTTGACTCTAATTATTTGCTGACTACCAAAATCTTTTACTTCAATCCAGCACCCCTTCATAGGGCATACATCAACAATTTGACCTTCCGTAACAATTTCTTTATTTAAGAATTCATCCACATTATCAGTTAGAGAAGATATAGTCTCTATTGAATTGTAAGAAAAGTCATTTCCGTAAAGGTCAATAGATTGATTATTTATATCAGAAGTGCATGAAAAAAATGTGAAAGATAAAATTATAAGTAGCTTTCGTGATATCATAACTGGCTAGTAATTTCAGTTGAAAGTGGCTTGACAGTTTTGTCAAAGAAAGCTACTAAATCACCTTCTTCATTAACAAGATACTTACAAAAATTCCAAGTTGGTTTTTTTTCATTCCAACCATTTAAATCTTTATTAGTTAGCCAAGTATAAACCGGACTTTGGTTTCTACCTTTTGTAGTAATTTTAGAAAACATTTGGAAAGTCACACCGTAATTTTTTTCACAAAAATCAGCTATTTCAGAATCAGAACCTCGTTCTTGATAAAGAAAATCATTAGCAGGAAAACCAAGAACAACTACATTCTCTCCGTATAAATCGTGAAGTTTTTGAAGACCTTCATACTGATAAGTGTATCCACAGCTAGATGCAGTATTGACAATTAAGACTTTTTTGCCTCTGTATTGATTAAAATTAATTTTCTCACCATCAATAGATGTTGCATTCAAATCATAAAAGCTAGCTATAGCTTTAGATTTTTCTATAGGTTCATTTGATTTTTTTGCAGTAAGCCCAATCAATAGAAAAATGATTCCTATTGTTAAAATAGAGATTAACAGCACGTTACTTGTAAATAATGTTTTTATCATATTTTTTCTTAAATTTGCCTGCGAAGGTACTATGAATTTAATTAAAATAGAAGAATTATCAGAATTATCTGGAACAGCTCTATGGATAAGAGAGAACTTTGAAGCAATATTTCTTTGGTTTTGTGTTTTATGTATTGTTGTTTCAGCCTTATTTATATTAAAACTATATCTGAATAGACAGAGATGAAAATTTTACAAATTATATTATTAGTTTTTTTGATATCATGTCAAAATAATGCACCAAAAGAAGATGCAAAACAACAACCTCAAGAAATGCCAACAAAAGAGGTTAAAAAAGAAAATGCTGCTCAGCCAAAACAAATCACAAATGGTATTGTTTTTAAAGATGCCCAAGGAAACATTCTTTCAGATGCTCAAAAAGATAGTCTTGTTCAGTATATGGACAATATCCAAGCACTTAGAAGATATGATCAGGAAAACAATAATACTGAATATATATTATTTCAAAACTATGAAGATTTAAGAGGATTTGTTCCTGATGAATCTATAGAAAACCTCATTGAAGAAAATAAATTAAGAAGATCTGGAGGACAAGGAGCAGTTCTTAATAAAAGAATTAATGATCAATGGAAAAATCAACCACTTCCAGAAGGTGATTTTCTTCAAATGAAAGATGGTAGCGTAAAATCTTTTTCTGATTATCAGGGCAAATTATTGGTTATTAATTTCTGGTACATTAACTGTGGACCATGTATAGTAGAAATGCCTTATCTAAATCAATTGGTAGACAAATATCAAAATGAAGATATTCAATTTTTAGCACTAAGCTTTGATACAATTCCTGATATAAAATCATTTTTGAATAAAACAGAATTCAAATATGAACATGGTTCAATATCTAGATCAATGATGTATGATTTCACTCCAGTTGCTCCAGGACATTTTATTGTTGATGCGGAAGGAGTAATTAAAGATATAATTGTGGGTGCTCCAAGAAATACTGAGCTTATTCTTGGTAAGCTTGAAAACCTAATTGAAAAAAATAAAAAATAAATTCTTTAACACTTATACATTCACTAAATTTTTTAAATGAAAAAAATACTTATAACTATAATGATCTCATTATCTTTCTTGAGTGCACAAACTCATATTGTGCCAGAAGGATTTTCTGGATTTACTGTCTCATTTAAACATGATCAAAATGTTGATTTCTTTGGAGAGGGTAAGTTTGCACGCGATAGCTATGGCAACGGTATTGGTTTAGGTTATGTATATAATGGTATTTTTGGAATTGATATAGGTTATGGCTATTCTTTAAATAATAAAAAAGAGATTTATACATTTACAGACGAGAATGGTGATCCTATTTCAGGAGAAGATACCTTTAATTTTGTTGAAAATTTTAGATCTGAAAACCCTAATTTAGGTGATAAAACTTTCTCATTTGGTTTAACATATTATCTCAATGACAGTCAATCATTTCTTAATTCAAATCTTCCAGTAAATCTATCAATTGGGGCTAGATATGGTACTAAAAACTACACAAGCGATGCTCTAAATTTATTAAATCAAGATTTCTATGGGAAATTCTATGCTTTTGAATTTGGTGCTTATAAGGAAATTGAAACAAATGCGAGTTTTTATATGATTCCAAGATTGAAATTAAGTATAAGCAGTGAAAAAAATATTTACAATTCTGCTAATTCTATTGAAGAAGTTATTGAAGGTCCTATTGAGACAGATTCATTTAAAGTACAAAGCACTTATTTTGAGATTGCACTTCCATTTATTTTAAACAATACGTCTGCTGGCCAACCATTTATTGAGCCAAGCATAGCCAATATGTATGGAACTACCCATTTGGGCTTAAGATTTGGCTTTCTCTTTTAACAACGGCTTACTTTAATATGTCTCATTCTTTTAATATAAATCCTGATATTGCAAAGGCCGAAACTCTGCCATCTATATTTTATAAAAATCAAGATATCTTTGATGAGGTCAAAGAAAAAATTTTTCTAAAATCATGGCAATGGCTTGGTGATAATTCTGGTTTAAAATTAACAAACTCTATTCAGCCTTTAACTTTATTAGACGGTTTTTTGTCAGAGCCAATACTTTTAACTAGAGACAGTGATGGCGAGGTAAATTGTATGTCAAATGTTTGCACTCACAGAGGACATATCCTTGCCTTAGGGGCAGACAAAGCTAAAAGAATAAGGTGTGCTTATCATGGTAGAACTTTTGATTTAAAAGGAAATTTCAAATCAATGCCTGAATTTTCATCAACAGAAGATTTTCCCAGAGATTGTGACAATTTATACAAATTTCCTCTTTATGAGTGGGGACCTTTTTTATTTGCTGGATTGAATCCATCTTTTGATTTTGATGAAGTTATTAGTCCTATAAAAGAAAGAATCAGTTTTTTGCCTTTAGATCAATATTCATTCGACAGTAGTATGTCAAAAGATTATCTTGTTCAGGCACATTGGGCTTTATATTGTGATAATTATTTGGAAGGTTTTCACATTCCATTTGTTCACGAAGGATTAAATAAAGTTTTAGATTATGGGAGTTACAAAACTGAATTGTATAAATATTCTAATTTGCAAATTGGGTACTCTGATGACTCAAATGAAGTATTTGATTTACCTAAAGATCATATTGATTACGGTAAAAAAGTAGCAGCATATTACTACTGGGTATTTCCTAATATGATGTTCAATTTTTATCCTTGGGGTTTATCTGTAAATATTGTAAAGCCTATTAGTATTAATCGTACTAAAGTTTCTTTCCTTACATATATTTACGATGAGAGTAAGCTTCATAAAGGTGCCGGAAATGATATTGATAAAGTTGAAAGAGAAGATGAATTCATTGTTGAAAATGAAAGTAAAGGAATCCAATCCGCTTTTTATCAATCCGGTAGATTTTCTCCAACAAGAGAGCAAGGTGTTCATCACTTTCAAAGATTAATCGCCAAATTTCTAAAATAATTAATATCAGTAATGAGTAGTACTTTTTTCATGCAAGAAGCTATTAAGGAAGCTTTAAAAGCTGATCCTAACAAAGTATATCCTAATCCATTAGTAGGCTGCGTGATTGTGAAAGATAATATGATTATTGCAAGAGGTTATCACAAAGAGTTTGGTACAAATCATGCAGAGGTAAATGCCATTGAATCACTTGATGTTCCAGTTAGTAATGCAGAATTATATGTAACATTAGAACCATGCGCACATTTTGGTAAAAATCCACCCTGCGTAAATGCAATTATTGAATCAAAAATGTTTAAAAAAGTAATAATAGCTTCACATGATCCAAATGAAAAGGCAATGGGAGGAATAGAACTATTAAAGAATGCAGGAATCGAAGTTGAAGTAGGAGATTGTGCAAAAGAATCAAAAGAAATTAACCAGCGTTTTTATACTTTTTTTAAAAAGAAAAGACCATATGTGATAATAAAATTTGCAAGAACTCAAGATGGATTTATAGCACGACTTGATGGAAGTTCTAAATGGATTACAGAAAAAGATGCAAGAACAGATGTGCATTTAACTCGATCAGGATGTGATGCAATCTTAGTTGGAAGAAATACTATTGAAATTGATAATCCTTCTCTTGATTCACATGGGTTAGGTAGAGATCCTCAAATTGTAATCCTTTCCTCTGATTTAAAATTAAACTCATTTAAGGTTTCGAAAAAACAACCTTTAATTTTTGGTAAAAAATTGGATAAGAAATCACCAGAAAATAATATCAAAATTATCCTTGACAATTTATTTCAGGAAAATGTACAATCATTACTTGTTGAAGGGGGAGAAAAAACCATCACGTCATTTATCAAAAGTGGATATTTTGACGAGATTCACGAGTATATATCTCCAAAAAAATTTGAAAGTGGTATACCATTTTATGGTGGTAATGATTTCAGTGAAATTCGTTCATCTTTAAAATTGGTATCTGAAATATCTTTCAAGAATGATATTAAAAAAGTGTATAGAAAATAATGTTTACAGGATTAGTAGAAGCAAAAGGACGCATAGATTCATTTGAAAAAAATGAGGACGGAATGATTTTACGTTTAAATCATGACAATTCATTCAATGTAGAGATAAATGACAGTGTTTCATGTGATGGAGTCTGCCTCACAGTAATATCTAAAGATAAAAATTTTTTTGAAGTACAATTAGTCAATGAAACTTTAAGCAGAACTACTGCTAAAACTTGGAAAGAGAAAGAAGAATTAAATTTAGAAAGAGCATTATTACCATCAACAAGAATGGGCGGACATTTTGTCCAAGGTCACGTTGATGGTATAACAACTATTGAGGACATTAAACATTTTGACAAATCATCTACATGGACTTTTAGTATGAACAGTGACATAGAAAGATATATTGTTGAAAAAGGTTCTATTGCATTAAATGGTGTGAGCTTAACAGTAGCTAGTAAGCATAAAAATTCATTTGATGTCGCACTTATACCTCATACTATTGAATTAACTACTTTTGGTAATTTATCTATCGGCGATAATGTAAATGTAGAAGTAGATATCTTAGGAAAGTACATCGAAAATTTTATAGGTCAACAAAAATGAAATTTGATAGTATTTCTTCTGCAATTAAAGAAATTAAGGCTGGTGGAATGGTTGTTGTCCTCGACAATGAAGACAGAGAAAATGAAGGTGATTTAGTTATGGCATCTGATGCTGTCACACCTTCAAATGTTAATTTTATGGCTAAAGAAGGCAGAGGTCTTATCTGTATTTCAGTATCAAAATCTAGATCACAAAAATTAGATTTAGAACCAATGCAGCAAAGAAATACCAGCTTACATGAAACTGCTTTTACCGTAAGCGTTGATGCTGTTAAAGGTACAACCACTGGAATATCTGCTTCAGATAGATGCAAAACTATTAAGACAATAGTTAGCGATAAAACTACTCCAAATGATTTAGCCAGACCGGGCCATATTTTCCCTATTGTTGGTAGAAATGGAGGAGTATTAAGAAGAGCTGGACATACCGAAGCAAGTATGGACCTTGCACAGCTTGCAGGGTTTTCTAGAAGCGGAGTAATTTGTGAAATTATTGGAGATGACGGTGAAATGCTTAGAGGTCCTGAATTAATGAAATTTGCTAAAAAACATAGCTTAAAGATAATCTCTATAGAAGATCTGATTAGATTTAGAAGAAAAGAAGAGAGTATTATTAAAAAAGTAGAACAAATAAAGCTTCCAACAAAATTTGGTGAATTTGATTTACATATGTACGACGATATTTATAATAATAAAGTTCATTTTGGTCTCACATATGGAAAAATTAATGTCAATAAACCAATTCTGATAAGAGTTCATTCCGAATGTCTCACTGGGGATATTTTTCATTCATTAAGATGTGATTGTGGTAGTCAATTAGATTTTGCGATGAAAAAAATTGTTGATAATGGTTCAGGAATTATTGTTTATTTAAGACAAGAGGGAAGAGGAATTGGTATTAGAAATAAAATAAAGGCTTATAAACTTCAACAAGAGAAAAATTTAGATACTGTTGAAGCTAATAATGCATTAGGTTTCAAGGCTGACTTAAGAGATTATGGAGTTGGCGCTCAAATTCTAAAAGATCTTGGTGCAAAAGAATTAATTGTTATGACAAATAATCCAAAAAAATTAATTGGTTTAGAAGGACATGATTTAAAAATCGCTGATAGAGTATCAGTTAAAATTAAACCATCTGAACATAATGAAGAATATTTGTCAGTTAAGAAAGATAAACTAAACCATATGTTAGATTAATGATTGCAGTAGTTACAAGTGAATTTAACAAAGAAATTGTTAATGGCTTGCTGGACGGATGTAAAAAGTCTTTAAAAGGTCATGACATTGATATTATTAAAGTGCCTGGAGCGTTTGAATTACCTTCAACTGCAAAACAATGTGTTGACTCAAGTAAATATAAAGCTGTGATTACACTTGGATGTGTAATTAGAGGAGAAACTGATCATTATGATTATATTTGTAAAGCAGTGTCAAATGGCATTATGGATGTTTCTATTGAATCAAATATTCCTGTATTATTTGGTGTTCTTACATGTCAAAAC
>Ga0066835_10000111_pt1 | contig 15252 bp, 14 predicted proteins | sample ETNtaG_3_FD_67280 | JGI IMG/M metagenome (GOLD analysis project Ga0066835, IMG submission 67280) | Marine microbial and viral communities from oxygen minimum zone, Eastern Pacific Ocean - ETNP201302SV84 | ecosystem: Environmental > Aquatic > Marine > Unclassified ... | reverse complement strand
CTCCAGTTTGGGTTCTATGATAATTTAATTAAGACAGTTGTTGAGTCGTATGCTGGATATGTAGAAGTTCATGCAAAGGGATTTTGGGATAATCAGAATTTAGAGAATTCAATGGTTGTTGATAATGATCTCATCAAAAATATTGAATCTGTTAATGGAGTAGAAAATACGGTAGAGAGGCTCCAATCTTTCTCGCTGATTTCAACGGGTGAAAAGACAAGAGGGGGAGTTATAAACGGTGTAGTCATTGAAGACGAACAAAAAATAACAGATTGGAATAAAAATATCATAGATGGATCATTTCAGTTAGAAAGAAATGAAATAATTATAGCGAAAGGTATTGCCGAGTATTTTGATTTACAGATTGGAGATTCACTAATATTGTATGGTCAAGGATATAGGGGAATGATGGCAGCAGGAAAGTATCCAGTTAAGGGTATAATTGACCTAAAAAATCCAAATCTAAATAAAATCGGTATTTTTATGACACTGGAGAGTGCACGTGATTACGTCTCTTCTGATAATATTTCTACTCATATAATTATAGATAAAAGACAGTATTATAGTGAAGATAAAATTCTAAATGATTTGGAGAGTATTTTATCAAGCGATTACGAGGTGATGACATGGAAAGAGACACTTCCAGAAATCGAACAAACCATCACAGCTGATAGTGCAGGGGGATTAATAATGGCTTTTATACTATATATAATTGTCGTTTTTGGAATGTTTGGAACAGTTTTAATGATGACAGAGGAGAGAAAGTATGAGTTTGGTGTACTTATTTCAATTGGCATGAGTAGGATTCGTCTGTTCTCAATTATTTTAGTAGAGACAGTTATTTTGTCCATGATAGGTGTCGTACTTGCTATTTTGGTAACCTATCCGATATCCTATTACTTCTATTTGAACCCTATCAATATTGTGACTTTGATGGGAGAGGGAGCTGATGTTATGATTGAAGAATTTGGGTTTGATCCTGTAGTTCCTTTTTCAATTTCATTGGATATACCATTTTCCCACGCTCTTATCATATTCACTTTCTCCTTGTTAATATCTGTATATCCTGCAATTAGAATCTTTAGGTTAAATCCTGTAAAATCAATGAAAATATGAATATTCTTACTATAGTTAAAATTGCTTGGAGAAACCTCTGGAGAAGTAAGCTTAGAAGTTCTGTTGTTATACTATCTGTTATTTTTGGAATTGTTGGAGGCATAATCATTATTGCAATGTCTTATGGTCTCAATATGGAGAGGATGAATAATGCTGTTGATACATATCTTTCCCATATACAGATTCATAACAAAAAATTTTCTGATGATTTTAACTTAAGGCATACGATATCTAACCTCTCTGAAATTGAAGAGAAAATTAATAATGATGAAAGGGTAGTGTCTTACTCTAAAAGAATAATCTTAAATGGGATGCTTTCAAACTCTAATGGTTCATATGGTATTCAGGTAAAAGGAGTAGATCCAGATCAGGAGGTCAATGTTACAAATACGTATGAGAAAGTTATTGAGGGCGAGTATTTTAAATCAAGTAGAGACAATACAATTTTAGTTGGAAAAAAACTTGCAGACAGACTTAATTTAAAAATTAAATCAAAGGTCGTAGTTACCTTTCAAGATGAAAATAATAACCTTACTTCTCTCTTGTATAGAGTCGAGGGAATATTTCGGTCTGGAAACTCTAGGTATGATGACGCAAATGTTTTTGTTAGGAATTCAAGTATCACTAAAAATCTTCCAAATTTTTCAGGATTCCATGAAATCCCAATACTACTGACTGATATTGAACTCAAGGACAAGGTCAAGTCTGAACTTATACCATTCAGCGATGAAAATATTGTAGAGTCATGGGATGATATATCGAAAGATCTCGCTTACGCTAATGAGATGTTGGCTGCAGTTCTATACATTTTTATGATGATTATTCTTTCTGGTCTTTCTTTTGGTATTGTAAATACAATGCTCATGGCTATTTTAGAAAGAAAAAAAGAGATCGGTATGCTCATGTCAATAGGTATGAATAGATATAAAATATTTTTAATGATTGGCTTTGAAACCATATTTTTAACTGTTGTTGCATTACCGTTCGGACTATTGATATCTTATATGCTTGTAGAGTATTATTCAGTTGTTGGAATAGATTTGAGTATGGTTGAGGCTGGTCTTGAAAATTTTGGTGTTGGTACAAGATTATATTTCCAGTTACCAACTACTGACTACTATGTAGTATCCGGTATGGTATTTGTAATTTCACTTATATCATCTATTTTTCCTTCGATAAGAGCCCTAAAAATTAATCCTGTTGAAGCAACAAAAAGTATTTAAATTTATATCATGATTGAGACAAAAAAATTATCGAGAATTTACAGCCAGGGGAAGTTTGACGTCAAGGCTGTTGATGAAATATCATCAATATTTAAAAAGGGTGAGTTTACTTCTGTTGTTGGTCCCTCTGGATCTGGAAAAACTACTTTTCTTAACTGTGTAGGTGGTCTCGATAAGCCAACAGGTGGTGAAGTAATAATTGACGGAGAATCTTTGAATAAACTTTCTTCCACAGAGATCATTCAGTATAGACTAAAAAATATTGGATTTGTTTTCCAGGCTTATAACCTAATTCCTGTACTATCAGCTAGAGAAAATATTGAAATGATAATGCTTCTTCAGGGTGCTAATGATAAAATCAGAAGAGAGAGGACAGATGAACTCTTAAATCAAGTGGGTTTATATGATATGAGAAATAGGAGACCTTCAGAATTATCAGGTGGACAACAGCAGAGAGTAGCCGTTGCAAGAGCATTGGCATCTAAACCAAAATTCATTTTGGCTGACGAACCTACTGCTAATTTAGATACCTCTTCAACATCAAACTTGCTCGATATAATGAATAAGCTTAATGAAAATGAGAAAATTACTTTTATTTTTTCTACTCACGATCAAAGAGTTATTGATAGGGCTAGAAGAGTTTTAACACTTGAGGATGGAAAAATTGTTAGTGATAAAAAAAAGTAGAGTAATATTTATACTGTTCTGTTTTATAAATTTTAATAAAGTTTATGGTCAAAATGATAACATTTCATTCTCAATTAATGGATATGTTAAATATTTACCATCTCACTTAGATTATAATATTGAACCATCAACCTGGATATCTCCTACGTTACTTCAACCTCAGACATCTCACCTAATACATAACAGGCTAAATATGAGAGGCTACTTTGGTGATAATTTCACCCTTGGTTTTGAGTTAAGAAATAGAGCTATGTTTGGAGATTTACAAACAATTCAGAGAGATCAGGGATGGGTTGATATGTCTTTCTATGTTTTTGAAAAACCAAAATTCATTTTTCATACCATGATAGATAGACTTTGGCTTAAGTATCAAAAAAATAAACTTGAAATTAGTATTGGAAGACAAAGAGTTAACTGGGGAATTAATACTATTTGGAATTCTAATGACTTATTTAATGCATATAATTTTATTGATTTTGATTACGTCGAAAGACCAGGATCAGATGTAGTAAGATTAATATATACTGGTGATAATCTTTCTAGTGTTGAACTTGTTTTTATGCCAACAAATAGAGGGCGAAATATTCTCGCTGGAATGTATAAATTTAACAAGCTTGGCTACGATTTTCAAATAATAGGGGCTGACTATTTTGATGATGTTGTGGTTGGAGGTGGATGGGCTGGAAATATCTTAAAAGCTGGTTTTAAAGGGGAAGTTTCATATTTTATAAATAACTACGTGGACAATGCTTTAAGTTTATCTACATCAATTGATTATTCCTTTAGAAATGGATATTATTTATTGGGTTCATATCTCTATAATTCTCAAGGTAGAAATTCTCCAGGATTACTTAATTTAATCAACATCACTGATAATGTATTATCTCCAAGAAATCTTATGCCATCAAAAAACTCTTACTTATTTCAGATTTCAAAACCTATATCTCCTCCAGTCAACACATCCCTGACCATAATGTACGGAGCAGGAATAAATCTGCTTTATTTATCTCCAAGTATTTCGTATGATGTGACCTCCAGAATAGATCTGAGTCTGATTGCTCAAATATTTTTCTTAGAGAATAATCAGAAACTTGAGAATTTGATGAGAGGCGTTTATATACAGATGAAATATAGCTTCTAGACTAACCTATAGCCTCAATTTCTTCAAGAACTTTATTTGCTTCAGCAAGTTTTGCATCGCTATCTTTTCTGCTGACGTTAGACAACTCGTACGACTCCTTCAGGAGCTTGTTATACTTGTCTATAAGTTTTTCTTTCTTTGATTTAAATAGTCCAAACATACTTGAGGATACGGTATCGAACTATTTTTGTTTTAGTTGAATGGAGTTGTTAATTCTTGAGGTTTTTTATTGTCGAAATAAAGAATTTCGCACTTACAATTTAACTTGACGTATTTCTCAGTTATTTTTTGTTCTACATTATCAAAATAGGTAAGGTAAAATATCCATCCCTCTAGTGGGACCGTTCCATCCAAAGCTAAAATACTGCCTCTACTTTCTACCTCTCTTTCGAGGTACGGCTGACAGCTTTTAGGTTTTTCATAATAACATTCCTCTACTTTTTTATCTGCTGAGGAACAACCATTGAGCACAAAAAAAAGTACAAGTATTATGAGTTTTGATTTTAGCGTTATGTCTACAAAAGAAATTTTATTTATTTCGTTATTCATTTGGGGAATACCTAGTACGTATTTCAGAAGCAAATTTAGAAAAATTGTTTATAAAACAAATGATTGGAAAATCAATATAAAGCCTTTATTTAAGAAAGAAATTGTTGCATTGTTCACTAACATGTATCCTGAAAATCTCGAATATATTAGTCTAAGAAACAACTACAGATCATATCTTTCCGTCTACCTTGTATTGTTTTTAATTTATTTATCTGTATAACATTTGAAAACTATATTTTTTATTCACCTTATCTGTAATTCAATAATGATTGGAGTTATTCTCATGACTCAGCTGATCACTTATCCTTCATTTCTAAAAATTGATAAGAATGAATTTGTTAGTTTTCATAATAATTATGTAAAAAATATATCCATTGTTGCAGTGCCAACTATGTCATTAGAATTGTTTACTCTTATCTACATGAACGTGTACATTAACAACCTACTATTCATGAAGTCTCTATTGGTATTAATTGTTATATGGTTAGTTACTTTCATCATTATAGTTCCCATCCATAATCAGTTATCTAAAAAGTTAGAAATTGATAAGATAGTTTCTCTTATTAGGTATAATTGGATTAGGACAGTTTTATGGACATCTAAAATTTTTATAATACTCTACATTTTCTATGAAGAATTTTAATTTAACAGAAAGAGAAGTCGATAGAATTATTCAGATGTGTTGGGAAGATAGAACACCATTTGACGCAATTTCTGATCAGTTTAAATTAACTGAAAATCAAATAATTTCAGTTATGAGGAATAATTTAAAAAAATCATCTTTTGTAAGATGGAGGAAAAGAGTTGATAACAGGAAGACAAAACATTCAGCACTTAGCGCTAAGGATAAGAAGAGATTTAAATCAAAGTCTCAAAGACAAATAACATACAATAAAATATCCTAGATTAATTAGGTACTAATATTATCTACTTGATTAATATTTTTTTATCTAAATTCGTATTCAATTTTATTTATGAGAAAGCTATTATTTATATTATTTATTCCATTTATATCTTACTCACAAAACATTGATTTTGTTGAGTACGATCTCGAAAATGGTCTGCACGTTATTTTACACAAAGATAATAGTGCACCCGTTGTTACAACACAACTCATGTTTCATGTAGGAAGTAAAGACGAAGACCCTGAAAGAACAGGTTTCGCTCACTTTTTTGAACATATGCTAGGTGAGGAGACCAAGAATATGGCTAAAGGAGAGTGGTATAAAATATTATCTGCCAATGGCGGAGAAGGAAATGCAGGTACAAGTTTAGATTATACTTTCTACTATGCTACTATGCCATCTAATAGTCTTAAATTAGGTATTTGGAGATATTCTGAAATCCTTCTACATCCTATCCTCAATGAGGAGGAAATAACAATCCAAAGGGGTGCCATAAAGGAGGAGAAAAGATTAATGGATAATAGGCCCTACAGTAGATTCCTTCCGTATATACAGAAGCATCTATTCAAAAAACACCCATATAAAGAACCTATAATTGGTAGTATAGAGCATCTTGATGCTGCAGTATATGAAGATTTCATAAACTTTAATGCAAAATTTTACACAACAAGGAATGCAGTATTCACTGTTGCTGGTGACATTGATATTGATGAGACTAGGGAAATGATAGATTACTACTTTAGTGCTATTCCTGATAAGCCAAAACCTGTAAAAGTTTTTCCAAGAGAATCTGATATAACTTCAGAGACAAGGGTACAGGAATACGATCCAAATATCCAGATTCCAGCAATATTTCTTAATTATAGAACCCCTCCAATGCAGTCAAGAGAGGCTAGAGTTTTAGATTTAATTTCTACGTATTTAAGTACTGGAAAGAGTTCTAAGCTGTACAAAAAATTAGTTGATGAACAGAAGATTGCTCTTGAAGTACAGGCTGTTAGTTTACCACTTGAGGAGTATGGTATTTACGCAATATTTGCATTGCCTCTTGGCGATACACCTCTAGATCAGCTCAAGAAAGAGATTGATGAGGAAATAGTTGCATTAAAATCTGACTTAATTTCAGAAAAGGATTACCAAAAACTTCAAAATATTTATGAAAATAATTTTGTAAATTCAAATGCATCAATACAAGGTGTTGCAACATCACTATCTCAGTATTATCTCTTTTATAACGATACTAACCTTATTAATTCTTCAATTGAAATTTACAAGTCGATAACAAGAGAAGAAATTAAAGATGTGGCTTCTAAATATTTAAATGATAACCAAAGGGTAGTTATGGATTACCTACCTGAAAATAAATAATAATGAGAAAAGTAATTTTAGTTCTGTTTTTATTTTGTTTCAACTTCTCCTTTTCTCAAGTAGATAGGTCACAACCTGAGGCTGGTCCTGCTCCTAAGATAAACTTCTCAAAGCCTTACATGAAAGTCTTGTCGAATGGTTTGACTCTAATGGTAGTAGAAAATAGTAAGTTACCGAGAGTTAGTGTATCTCTGATAATTGATAATCCCCCTATATTAGAGAAAGACTTGTCTGGTATATCTAGCATCACAGGTAGTTTGATGGGGCTGGGTCATAAATACCAAGATAAGGATAGTTTCAATGAGGAAATTGATTTTATGGGTGCTTCAATTAGCTTTTCTTCACAGAGTGGGTTTGCTTCCTCACTTTCACGTCATTTCCCAAGAACTTTTGAGATGTTTTCTAACGCTGCACTAAATCCATTATTTCAAGAAGAAGAATTTCAAAATGAGAAGAAAAAATTAATAACCAATATTGAGAACAACGAGAAAAGTGTGACAGCCGTTGCGAGAAAAGTTGAACGAGTTCATGCGTATGGAAGAAATCATCCCAATGGTGAATTTTCAAGTAAAGAGACTGTTGAAAATATACAGTTATCTGATGTAGAAGAATTTTATAAATCTTACTTTAAACCAAATAATGCTTACCTAGTACTTATTGGAGATGTATCGAAAGAACTTTCTGAAGAATTAGCTAGCAAATACTTTGGAAAATGGAAGTCAGATAAGAAGTTGGATAAAAAGTTTGGGGAAAATTCAGTTAATGCTTTTCAATCTATATCTAACAAAAGTGGAATGAATATGAATATTGTTGATATGCCAAATTCTGCTAATTCGGAGATATCCTTTCAGAACATTGTAAATCTTAAAATGTCTGATGAGGATTATCATGCTGCAGTTCTTACTAACAAAATTTTAGGTGGTGGCCCAGAAAATAGACTTGAGCAGCAGATAAGAGAAGTTAAATCATTTGCTTACTACTCAAGATCAACTATAGGTGATAGTAAATACACAGGAACTAGATTTAGAGCTACTACCACTACTAAGCCAAGTGTAACGGACAGTGCCATATATGAGATAGCTAATGAAATCAAAAAAATTCAAACTGAGTTAGTCACTGAAGAAGAACTAAGCCGTGTTAAGTCAAAGTTTTTTGGTGAGTTTGTTTTAGCTATGCAAAGTCCAGCTACTCTTGCAAATTATGCACTTCAGATTCAAAGTGAAAATTTATCTGACTCCTATTTTGAGGAATATCTAACAAATATTAATAAGGTTACTCCAGAAAAAGTAATGGAAGTGGCTAACAAATATTTTGATCTTGATAAAGGACAATTTATTGTAACTGGTAAGGGATCAGAAATAGTTAAACAACTAGATAAAATTTCAATTGAAGGAAATAAAATCCCACTAAATTTCTTATCTATAGATGGAGAGCCAGTTGAAAGACCAAACTACGATGCACCAATAGGTATCTCTAAAGATGATGTTCTTGATAATTATATTAATGCTGTCGGAGGAATAGAAAAAGTAGAAAATATAAGTGCAGTATCTATGTTAGCCGAGTCAGAGGTTCAAGGGATGAAGCTGCAACAACTATCAATTTCTGCCAAGCCTAATAAGACAATGTTAGAGACTATGATGATGGGAAATACACTATTAAAAATTGTCTTTGATGGAGAAAATGGCATAATGACCCAGCAGGGTAATACAATGGAAATGCCACAAGAAATGGTGGATGCTGCAAGAAATTCAACCCTTCCTTTTGAGGAGTTAGGATGGTATGATAACGATAACGTCAAAATAAGCTCTCTACAAGAAGAGGACGGGATAGAATATTATGTTCTTGAGATTAGTAACGATAGTGGTGAGGTTACCTCTTCTGTTTTTTATGGTGTTGAATCTGGTTTGAAATATAAAAAGACAGAAAAAGCGCAGATGCCTGATGGATCTGAGTTTTTATCAGAGGCATATTATCTTGATTATAAGCCTGTAGATGGTGTATCTTTCCCTCATACCTTACAAATTCCATTTGGTGCTACCAGCTTAGAATTTAACGTTATAAATATCACAATAAATCCAGACGTAACAGACTCTTTTATAATTCAAAATGATTGATACTAATTTTCTCAAAGATCTTGGAATTGGTAAATCCAATTCTGGGACCTGTGATGGAGTAAATTGGTTTAGTTTGGATTCCACCGAAAGGCATATTCTATCACCAGTTGATGGAAATCTAATTGCCTCAGTATTTGAAACAGACGAAAAATCATATGAAAAATTAATAGATACCTCAAAAAAAGCATTCAAAAAATGGAGAAAAATACCTGCTCCAAAGAGGGGTGATATTGTCAGACAGATAGGCAATGAACTTAGACTAAAAAAAGATTCACTTGGCAAACTTGTTTCTTATGAGATGGGTAAATCTTTACAGGAAGGTCTTGGAGAGGTTCAGGAGATGATTGATATATGTGATTTTGCAGTGGGTCTTTCAAGACAGTTATATGGACTCACTATGCATTCGGAAAGAGAAAATCATAGAATGTATGAACAGTGGCATCCAATTGGTATTGTAGGGATAATATCTGCATTTAATTTTCCAGTAGCTGTGTGGAGTTGGAATGCAATGATTGCTATGGTATGTGGAAATGTTTGCGTTTGGAAACCTTCAGAGAAAACACCACTTTCAGCAATTGCCACCCATAAAATAATTAATAAAATTTTAAGTGAAAATAAACTTGAGGGTGTTTTGAGTTTAGTTACTGACTGTGAGAATAAAACTCTTGGAAAAAAAATAGCAAGTGATCCAAGGGTGTCTCTAGTTTCTGCTACAGGTTCAACTAAAATGGGTAAGTCAGTTGCTCAAGTGGTTGGTAGTAGATTAGGAAAATCTCTTCTAGAGTTAGGTGGTAATAACGCCATTATAATTTCTCAAGACGCAAATATTGATATTGCTATAAGAGCTTCTGTTTTTGGTGCAATTGGTACAGCTGGACAAAGGTGTACGACAACCAGAAGGCTTATAATACATGAGTCGATATTTGACTCTTTTACTAAAAAGTTAGTTTCAGCTTATGGTCAAATAACTATCGGTAATCCTCTTGACGAAAAAAATCATATGGGTCCCTTAATAGATAAACATGCTGTCAAAATGTATTTAAATGCAATAGATAAAGTAAAGAAAGAGGGTGGTAAAACTCTTATTGATGGGGGTGTATTGGGGGGAGAATCTTTTAGCTCTGGTTGTTACGTGAAACCTGCTATTTACGAAGTGGAAAATAAATTTTCAGTAGTTCAGGAAGAGACCTTTGCACCTATTTTATATGTTATAAAATATTCCAGTCTACAAGATGCAATTAACATACAAAATGATGTGCCTCAAGGACTTTCCTCATCTATTATGACAACTAAAATATCTGAAGCGGAAGAGTTTCTTTCATCTTCGGGTTCAGATTGTGGTATTGCAAATGTAAATATTGGAACATCAGGTGCCGAAATAGGAGGCGCTTTTGGTGGTGAAAAAGAGACTGGAGGAGGTAGAGAGTCAGGGTCAGATTCATGGAAAGCCTACATGAGGCGACAGACAAATACGATAAATTACTCTGATGACTTGCCCTTGGCTCAAGGTATAAAATTTGATTTTTAAATTTTCATATCTATATTAGGTATTAGTTATAATATTTTAATTAATGTCTAAGTTTTTTTTTATAATTCTAATTTTTATTTCTTTTCATTCAAATTCAAGTGATTTTAGGTATGTTTTAAATATTTCTGGAGGATCAAAAACTCTTAAATCATTAGACAAATCATATAGAGTTCAGTACTCAATTGGTCAGCAAGGGCCAATTGGAAAAATAAATACTATCATGGTAAATGCCAGGCAAGGCTTTATACAGCCTCCTAAGTTTATTGAAACAAATTCAATTCTTGATAACCTCTTAAAGGTTAAAATCTCCCCTAATCCATTTACGGAAGTTTTAGATGTAGTCTTCTCAGAGGAAATTAAAAATAAGATAAAAGTTAAGATTTATGATCTTATGGGAAAGTTAGTTTTTGATGATGAACTTCCAACTAAAGCTCAGCATAAAATCTATCTGAATTCAATTCCAGAATCTCAATTTATCCTAAGACTGGAGAGTAAAGAAAAGTACTTTCAAACAAAAATTATTAAGAGAAAGTAATGAAGAGACTTACATTAATTTTTTTTTTAATTTCCATTTTCCAAGTAAGCGGGCAAAAGATTAAAATTTTACAGGATGCCATCTTTGTTGAATATGGAAAATCTATTTCTAGTTTCGACTATACCAATAGCTCAGGGCTTAACCTGGATAACCTTCAGCCTATGTCAAAAAATTATTTTAGATTAGGTTACAATCACGACTGGTATTTCAGCAATAAAAGTGTTCTCCAACCAAACAGGTTTAGTTTTTCTGTCTCTCTGGACTATAACAATTATGGTGCCCAGGGGAGTAATGACATACTGTATAATATATACGAGTGGGATCTTGACTACTTGGGTCTTAACCTAGCAATTAATTATGACCTGATAAAGATGCGTGATTTTACACTTTATCTTACTGGAGGTGCATCTTCAGACTATAATCTTAGAGGCACTCAGATGATAAATAATCAAGTATATTCATTAGAGAATGTCGAAGAATTTGATCCATTTTCCTTCTTCTTTAAAGGAGGTGCTGGCATTACGTATCCAATGTCGGAAAAGGCAAGAGTCTATGTGCAATATTTATACTCAACAAGTAATGTAATGAAGGACGACTCATTAAGTAGTCTTGAGCAGTTGAGTATTAGAAATCATTCAATTGGGGCAGGAGTTTTGGTTGACATAAAAGGATTTAAAAAGAAAAATATCGATACTCAATAGAAAATGAAAAATTTAATAACTCTACTTTCTTTTATTTTATTAATTAACCTCCAAGTCTTCTCTCAGACTGATGGTTTAAATTATCAGGCAGTCATAATCGACCCTGACCCAGAAGAAATTCCTGGGATAGATATTACAGGTAACATACTGCCAAATAAAGAAATTAATGTAAGATTTACCATTTATGGTAATTCTGGTAACACGGAGTATCAGGAAATCCATACAACCAAAACGGATGAGTATGGAATGATAAATCTAGTTATTGGAAAAGGAAATTCAGTTGCTGGAAGATTCACAGAAATTTACTGGGACGGTTCTACCAAAAATTTAAAGGTTGAAATAAATTTGGATGGAACTTACTCAGATCTTAGTGATCAGGAATTACTCTTTATACCATACGCATACCACAGGGATATCATAGCATCTGGAAACCTAACAGTTGATGGAAATTCACTTCTAAAGGGAAAGCTTGATATTAATCAGGACTTGAGTGTTGGAGGAAATACTAAAATATCAGGTGAGTTAACTGTAGATGATAATACATTACTCAACTCAAAATTAACAGTAGCTGGTAGCACAACTTTAAATAAATCCTTATCTGTTCTTGATAGTAGTAGCACAACTTTAACTGGTTCTTTGGACGTTAGCGGAGATGCCTCATTTAAAGGGGATCTTAATTTAGATGGAGATCTTAAGCTCAAGAATACATTATCTATTGAGGGTTCTAATGATAAATTTCTTGCAACAATAAATAATAAAGACGGGGGCGAAGGAGATGGAATATTAATTAAGTTAGGACGAACGCATAGTGCGTGGAATGGAAGTGGTTTCGTTAGTGCTCCAATGCCAACAACTGAGCCATACAAAGAACTTCTTCAACTTCTAAGAGATCTAATTGATGGAAAGAAAAAACCAACAGAAATTACCCCTTTGGATATTGTAAAAGCTTCACCTGATGCTTTGATTGTTGCTGCAGCTCAGGATATTACTAACAGGATAACATCTGAGATAAATAAGGTTATGCCTAAAGTTAATATACCAAAGATTGAGGTTCCAAGAATACAGACTCCAAGGATTTACTTTCCAAGGCAGACAGTTAGGGTCGCTGGGACAACTTATACTGTTACTGGTGGTTTCACGCTAGCAAATCCTCAGACCATATATCCAGGAGAAACATTATTTGAGGGAGGAGATGTTCCACCAGATATACCACAAATTAATATTCCAGGATTGCCGGATGTTCCAGATATTAGGGTAATTGTTGAAAATGTTAATAATTCCCTTAATAACAGTAATGAGTATGTAAGGTTTGAGGACAAGGAGGGAAGGAGGATGGGAACAATTCAAGCTGAAAACCTTTCAGAGTGGAGAGATAGAACTTTTCTTAATGACGTGTATATGCTTGACCTAATTGCAAGCTTTGTAGGTGTTGATCCACTTCAGGCAATTATTGGAGCTAATGCAGCAGCTTCCAATTTTCTTTATGAGTATAATATACTTGGAGTTTCATATGCTTCGGGTAACGGTGATTATGCGGAGTGGCTTGAGAGAGAAGATCATCTAGAATATTTGACTGCAGGAGATATAGTTGCAGTTAAGGGAGCAAAAATAACTAAAGACTTAAAAGATCTAGAGCAGGTAATGGTAGTTTCCCATAAACCCATTGTCCTAGGTAATATTCCAGAGGAGGGAAAAAGTCATCTTGGAAATAATGTTGCGTTCATGGGTCAAGTTCCGGTAAAGGTTATCGGTCCTGTTTCATCGGGTGATTATATTGTTGCTCACGGAGAAATCTCTGGTTATGGAAAAGCAATTAATCCAAAAAAAATGGTAGCTGAAAATTTCAGGTTTGCTGTTGGAAGATCTTGGGATACTAACCATAATGATGGGCCAAAACTTATAAACACCGTAATAGGAGTTCACAACGGAGACTGGGTGAATGTCTTTAAAAGATTTGAGTCCAATCAGAAAAAATTTGAAGATAAACTAAATGAGTTTGAGAAAACTGTAAACGAACTTGTTGAAAAAAACCTACTGAAGGTGAATCCATAGAAAATGAATCTTAAGGTTTTACTTTTCTATATAAATTTTATTCCATTTATCTCAAATTCAGAGGATACGCTCACAATTGATTTAACTGACACATTAGATCTCATAAATTACTTATCGAATATTGAAAAAAATCAAAAATTAAATGAAGAGTGGTTTAAAAATTTAACTGAGAAGGGAGTTTCTTCAGGTGAGAAAGAAATTTATTTTTCTGAAGAAGCAATAATACTGTTAAATGATAGCATATTCAGGGATAAAATTTATAAAGATGAGTACACTCTGTATGATGTTGGAATTAGTTTAAGTAATCTGGATATTAAACTTGCCTTCTGGCAAATGATTAATATCTATCCTGAGAAAAAGGACACACTAATTAAGTACATATATGCTTATGATAAAATATTGCCAGTTGATGAAATAGTTTTAGCCTCTTTTTATACGTACGCATTCTTTGACCCAAAAATTACTAGGCTCGATACTGGAAAGCCAGAAGTATACAGACCTGATATTTTTGAAGACTATTTTAGAAGGACAAAGGAGATAATTTATTATTTAAATTTTGCAAGGGCTAACGAAAAAAATATTTAGGTCTTATTTGTAATTATTCTATTTTATATTTTTTGAAAAATAAAATTTTCTGTTATATTAGGAATCCAAAATTTTATAGACCACTACTTAATTCCGAAAAGAATTATCTATCGTTTATTGATTTTTACATAACCTGAACTTGATAAACTTATAGAACTTTTGTTCTAATTTTTATTGTAACTAAAACTTATAAAATTATGAAAAATACCTTTTTAGGGTTGATAATGCTATTTTTCGCGTTTCAGTCCAATGCACAACAAATTACTTGGCAGTGCTCTGATGTGGAAGTGGACAATGCTCCAGCTTTTGTAACAGTATGGGATCAGTTTATGAACTCTGCCTTAGGAAAACAAATGACACCACATGCTGTTTTTGAGTACATAAATACTAATTCAACTAATAGTGCTACTCATCAGCTTTGCTGGTTCTCTGACGATCCTGCTAAACTTGAGGCAAACCAAGGAATATTTGCTTCAGCTAAGTTCATGGAATTATTTCCTGTTGTAAATACTTATATTAATAACGTAACAGAGATCTCAAACTATATGGGTCAGGCACTTATTGCAGATCCAGGAGATTTTAATTTACGATTCTCTGTTTTATATGGTATCAATGTTAAAGATCCGGCATCATATGCAGGTGCTTTCACAAAAATGAAGGCAGCTTTCGATAAGAGGGAGTCAAGTGGAACAATTGAGTTACACGAAATAATTGCAGGAGGTGAGCAAGGTATTACACATGTTGTAAT
>Ga0066835_10000110_pt1 | contig 15497 bp, 11 predicted proteins | sample ETNtaG_3_FD_67280 | JGI IMG/M metagenome (GOLD analysis project Ga0066835, IMG submission 67280) | Marine microbial and viral communities from oxygen minimum zone, Eastern Pacific Ocean - ETNP201302SV84 | ecosystem: Environmental > Aquatic > Marine > Unclassified ... | reverse complement strand
CAATTGGATCGGCATTTGTAACTGATAGTTTTCTTGAAAGTGATTTAGATTTCTCAATAGAAATAATGCAATCTGATTTTTCATAAGGATTTATAATCAATTTAACTAATTAATTAATTTTCATGGATAAAAAGTGAATCAATTAAATGTTTTTGATGAGGTTCTGAATGAGTGCTGTTCAGATCCAATAACCGGTTTTTTTAGAGATGGTTTTTGTAATACCAATGAGTATGATCATGGTTTACACATAGTCTGTTGTCTTATGAATGATAAATTTCTTCATTATTCCTTTAAACAAGGGAACGATTTAATTACACCAAAGCCTGAATTAAATTTTCCAGGACTCAAAGAAGGGGATTCTTGGTGTATATGTGCCCTTAGGTGGAAAGAAGCATATGAAAATGGATGTGCGCCTAAAATTTATTTGAGAAGAACGAATAAAAAAGTCCTTCAATTAGTAGATTTTAATACTTTAAAAGAGTTTGCTTTAGACTTAGAATAAATGATACTGCTTATTGATATGAAAGAATTTAAGCAGCACTTGCAGTAGTTACTTTCAATAACTCATTCACACTCAAAGCAACCGGAGAAACTAACCAAAAGTTTGCTTGAAAATCTTCAAAATTTTCAATAATTTTCTTTGCTTTTATACTTTTAGTTTCTTTGAAATGTTCTTTGATTATTTCTTTTAAATGCTGACGATAAGGTTCCATTGTCTCATCCATAATTCTATCTAGGTTGATTAATTCTCGATTACATTTGTCAAAAAAAGTTCGATCTTCATCCAATACGTAAGCAAAGCCACCTGTCATCCCGGCTCCAAAATTATGCCCAACACAGCCAAGAATTGTTACATTACCACCTGTCATATATTCGCAACAATGATCTCCTGCACCTTCAATAACAGCATTAGCTCCTGAGTTCCTCACTGCAAATCTTTCACCTACAGATCCTTCAACAAAAAGGTTTCCTCCAGTAGCACCATACAAAGCCGTATTTCCAATAAGTATATGAGATAAATTTTTGGAGAATGCCGATTCCCTTTGAACAATAATCTTTCCACCATTCATACCTTTTCCAAGATAATCATTTGCTTCTCCCGTTAGATAAAGATTTAATCCTGTGCTATTCCAACATCCAAAACTTTGACCAGCTGAACCTTTAAAAGAAATTGTTAGCGGTGATTTTAGACCTGCTTCTCCATACTTGGTTGCAATCAGTCCTGAAAGGGAAGATCCTACTGATCTATCTCTATTAGTAATGGTAAAAGTTGCCTTCTTTGATGTTTGATTTAAGACAGCAGATTCAAATTTTTTGACTAATTTTTTATTAAGATGTGCTTCGTCCCAAGGGTTATTCCTAGGTGTTGAACAAAAGAATGGTTCTTTGATATTCGAGTTTTTATACAAAATTGGGGATAGATCCAAATCTCCAAACCTAGGATCCATGTTTTCCAATTGAGAAAGATATTCTGTTTGCCCTATTATGTCCTCTAAGTTTTTAACTCCTAATTCAGAGAGTATCTGCCTTACCTCATCAGCAATAAAATTAAAATAATTTATAACTCTATCCTTTTCTCCAACAAAATGTTTATCGATTATGTCATTCCTCTGAGTTGCAACTCCGGTGGCACAATTATTTAAATGACAAATCTTTAAATATTTGCAACCCATAGCAATCATTGGTCCAGTTCCAAAGCCAAAAGACTCAGCTCCTAAAATTGCTGCTTTAATAACATCCAAACCGGTTTTTAATCCACCGTCAACTTGGACTCTAACATTCCCTCGTAATCCACTTTCTCTTAATGCTTGGTGAGTCTCAGCTAGACCCAGTTCCCAAGGTGATCCAGCATATCGAATAGAAGATATTGGACTTGCACCTGTTCCTCCATCATGTCCTGAAATGGTAATAAGATCAGCATATGCTTTTGTCACACCGCAAGCAATGGTGCCTACTCCAGGTTCCGCAACAAGTTTCACCGAAACTAAGGCAAGAGGATTGATTTGCTTCAAATCAAAAATAAGTTGTGCTAGATCCTCAATAGAATAAATATCATGATGTGGTGGTGGTGAAATAAGGGTGATACCTGGTGTTGAATATCTCAATTTTGCAATTAAAGCATTAACTTTACCTCCAGGTAATTGACCACCTTCTCCAGGTTTGGCGCCCTGTGCAATTTTTATTTGGAGAACATCTGCATTTACTAAGTATTCAGGGGTAACTCCAAATCTTCCTGAGGCAATTTGTTTTATCTTTGATCTCTTGTTACTCCCATATCGCTCTTTTGCCTCTCCTCCTTCTCCTGAATTAGATCGACCTCCCATCTGGTTCATTGCTAATGCTAAAGTTTCGTGAGCCTTTGGAGACAAAGATCCTAAACTCATCCCAGCAGAATCAAATCTTTTTAGAATAAATTTCTTTGGTTCTACCCTAGACTTTTTAATTTGAGAATTTTTACTTGTCAAAGTTAATAAATCTCTCAGCATTGAGGGTTTCCGATCATTGACTAATTTTACATAGTTGTTGTATTTAATCTTATCACCGGTTTTAGTTGCTTCTTGAAGGGACTTAACAACATCAGGATTATATGCATGATATTCACCACCATGGATATACTTCAAAAGACCGCCAACACTAACATCCAAAATATTTGATCTGGCAAATAGGTCTATAGACTTACTTTCCTGCTCTAAATTTTTAAATGTTTTTCCACCAATACGACTATCAGTATTTGTAAAACATTTTGCTACCACCTCGTCAGATAATCCAACTATTTCAAATAGCTGGGAGCCTCTATAACTTGAAATCATCGAGATTCCCATCTTTGAAATGATCTTCAGCAATCCCTTATTAATACCCTTACGGTATTTTGCACAATTCTCAAAAGCATTGCCCTTAAGTTCATGCTTTTTGGTTAGATCTAATATTGTTTGATAAGCTAACCATGGATATACAGCAGTTGCACCAAAAGCAATTAGGCATGCAATCTGATGAGTGTCTCGGGCTGAAGCAGAACTTACAATTAAATTAATATCAGATCGAAGATTTTTTTGGATAAGGCTTTGATGAATCATGCCAGTTGCAAGCAGAGCATTTAAGGTTACTGAACCTTTTTTTGGTAATACTTCTTGCAAATGAATGATAACCGCACCATGTTCAATAGACTTGACAACATCTTTCTCTAATTTATCTAGGGCCTCCTCAATAGTTAAACTAGACTTATACTCAAGTTTAAAATTTTTAACCTTAAAGTATTTATTTGAAGTAATAATTTGTATTTTCTTATGCGAAAGTAATGGAGAGTAGGTCACTAATCTTTTTGCATGATCTGCAGATTCCTCAAAAATATTCAACTCAGGCCCATAACAAGTCTCTAGTGACATTACAGATTTTTCTCTCAGCGAATCAATGGGTGGGTTGGTTACTTGGGAAAACTGTTGACGAAAAAAATCATAAATTTGTCTATTTTGGCTACTTAGTACTGCTAGAGCTGTATCATCACCCATGGAACCTGTGGGCTCCTCTGCAGCAGCACCAAGGCTTTTTAAAATTGTTACTCTCTCCTCTAGGAATAAAGAAAAAATTCTTGTAGCAAGTAAAAATTCTTGCTCATCCATTTGTACTAATCCTTTACCTTCAAATTGCTCAATTGTGGATTCGACATAAACAGCATTCTCCTTCATCCACTGCCTATAGGGTTTGTTAGCTTTCAGCTCTGAATCAATTTCACTATTTTTTAAGATATTGCCTGTTTTTTTGTTAACTGCAATGATGCCACCTGGAGAAAGTCTACCTTTTTCTAAAATATTTTTTGCGGGAACTGGATTCACACCAGCTTCAGAGGCAATGGTAATGATTCCATTTTTTTCAATTTGATATCGAGAAGGTCTCAGTCCATTTCTATCTAAAAAACCTATAGCAAAATCTCTTACTGCAAGCGCGATTCCTGCAGGACCATCCCAAGATTCCATATGCATTGAATTAAATTCATGAAATGCCCTGATATCCGGGTCTTGGATTTGCACATTTTGCCAAGCAGGAGGAACTACCATTCGGATTGCTCTGAAAATATTCATTCCACCCTGAACTAAAATTTGCAGCATATTATCGAGAGCAGATGAGTCAGATCCCTCAGCATTAACCAACTCCTGAAATTCATGAAGTTTTGGCAAGATAGGTGTTTTAAATTTTGTACTCCTTGCTTTTACCCAATTTCTATTACCTCTTATGGCATTAATTTCACCATTATGAGCAAGCATCCTAAAAGGTTGTGCAAGATGCCAGCGAGGTTTGGTATTAGTTGAAAATCTTTGGTGAAAAATGCATGTTGAAATCTTAAAATCTTCCCTTGCTAAATCTGGATAAAAATCTTTAATGGCAGAGGGCATCATTAGCCCCTTATAAACAATGGTTTCTGAAGAAAGACTAACAATATAAAATTCTTCATAATTTTTATATCTGTTCTCTAAATCTTTCTGGGCTTGAAATAAAAGTGGTTCAAGTTGAAGATTTTTGTCTATAGAAGAAATAAATAACTGAGATATATATGGAAGAGACTGTTTGGCTTGATCTCCAAGAACATCATTAATTATTGGCACTGAACGAATTGTGACTAGGTTTAGTTTATTTTCTTTTAAAACTCTAGTTACAACATCTAAATACTCAGATAAGTTATCTTTCGAAAAAATCATGCCAATAGCAAAATCTTCGGGAAGAGCGACCTGCTTTTCATCTTTGATGACCTTTGTAAAAAAACGTTTATTGATATCTACTAAAAGCCCAGCTCCATCTCCGGTAACTCCGTCTGCACCCACAGCTCCTCTGTGTGCCATGCTTTCTAGTGCACATATGGATTTGTGAAGAATCTCTCTGGTTTGATTGCCGTATCTATGACAAATAAGACCGTAACCACAATTATCTTTTTCTAGAGTTTTTGAATAGAGTTTTTTCATAAAGATAGATATTATCACAAAAAGTGTCATACAATGTCATACTTAAAGGAAGTTATGAAAAATAAGCAATACAGAATTGAAAAAGGATTACTCCTATTTACACAGCCAAGATCACCTTACTTTTATGGGAAGATAAGATTTAACAAAAAGTACATAACTAAATCTTTTGCTCCCATCACCGATAAACAAGAGGCAATTTACGCACTTTACAACTGGAAATCTCAGTTAATGTCTCAAACAACATCTGTTTCTGAGAAAAAAATACAAAATTTAAGATCAGATTATGTTGAATTTAAAGAAATAAAAAATGATTTCCAATTCTTAGATGTTGGTAGATTTGATCCTGATAAATTAACCCCTGACAACAGAAAAATTCATTTTGTTGAAATATATGGTGACTATAATGAAATTGAGGCAGCTAACCAGGCACATCGATGCCTTGACTGTGGCAACCCTTACTGTGAATGGAAATGTCCAGTTCACAATTACATTCCAAACTGGCTAAAACTTGTAAATGAAGGGAATATTTTAGAAGCTGTGGAATTATGTCATCAAACAAATAGTCTTCCAGAAGTCTGCGGGCGTGTGTGTCCTCAAGATAGATTATGTGAAGGTGCATGTACCTTAAACGATGGTTTTGGAGCAGTCACAATTGGCTCTATTGAAAAGTATATTACTGATAAAGCTTTTGAAATGGGATGGAAACCAAACTTAAAAAGTAGGGAGTGGACAGATAAAAAAGTAGCTATCATTGGTGCAGGTCCAGCAGGATTGTCATGTGCTGATGTATTAACAAGAGCAGGTATTCATAGTCATGTTTTTGATAAACATGAGGAAATTGGAGGGTTACTAACTTTTGGAATACCGGAGTTCAAATTAGAAAAAAAGGTTGTCAAACGCAGGAGAAAAATTCTTGAAGGTATGGGTGTAAAGTTTAATCTGGGAAAAGAAATTGGAAGGGATATCTCCTTTGAAAAAATATATAACGATTATGATGCTATTTTTTTAGGAATGGGAACATATACCTCTCTCGAGGGAGGTTTTCAGGGAGAAGATCTCCCAAATGTTTTTAAAGCAATTGATTATTTAATTGGTAGCAACAAAAAACTTCTCGGCATAAACAATCCTGAAGAAAAATATATCAATCTCAAGGGTAAAGATGTTGTTGTTTTAGGTGGTGGTGACACTGCCATGGATTGCAATAGAACTGCAATAAGACAAGGGGCAAAGAGTGTTACCTGTATCTACAGAAGAGATGAGAAAAATATGCCAGGTTCCAGAAAAGAAGTGATCAATGCAAAAGAGGAAGGTGTAAAATTTATTTTTAATACACAACCTGTTGATTTACTTGGTAATGAGAAAGTTGAGGCAGTTAAAACTATCCAAACAAGATTAACTGATCCAGATCATAATGACAGACAAATACCTGTCCCAGTTCCAAATTCTGAAAAATTCTATAATGCGGATGCAGTTGTGATTGCGTTTGGTTTTAGAGCCAGTCCTGCTCCATGGTTTGATAATTTTCAGATTACATTAAAAGGAAATGGTCTTATTAAAACTAATATCGATGAAGAAAATTATGAATTTCAAACATCCAATGAGAAAATATTCTCAGGTGGTGATATGGTAAGAGGTTCTGATTTAGTCGTAACTGCAGTTTGGGAAGGAAGAGAAGCTGCGAAAAATATTATTGGTTTTTTAAATGTTCACAAATAATAGAGATTTTCTAGCAGCACTGCGGTTAGAGTCACAAAATATTCCACCTGCTTGGATCATGAGACAGGCTGGAAGATATCTTCCTGAATATTTAGCAGTAAGAAAACATTTCCCAAATTTTCTTGATATGTGCAAAACTCCAGAAGTTTGTTGTGAACTAGTTCTTCAACCTATAGAGAGGTTTGATTTAGATGCTGCGATTATCTTTTCAGATATCCTAACAATTCCTGATGCTTTAGATTTAGGAGTTATTTTTAAAGAAGGCCAAGGTCCAGTTTTTAAAAATCCTATAAGATCTAAAAGTGACATTAAAAATCTTAAAGAATTTCATCCTGAAAAATTAAATTACGTCTATGACACGACAAAATTGACCAAACAAGCTTTACCCTCATCAAAGCCTCTAATAGGTTTTACTGGAAGTCCTTGGACTTTAGCTGCATATTCTATAGAGGGAAAAAGTCCATTAAAAAACGAATTTCTTTCTGCTTTTCTAGTGAATGCAGAGGCAGAAACTCATGACTTTTTAAACATTCTAACTTCAGCTTGTTTTTTATATTTAAAAGAACAAATAATAAGTGGAGCAGACGCTGTTCAGATATTTGATTCCTGGGCAAACTTGTTAAAAGGAGAATCTTATGATCAATTTTCTCTTAATTACATTAAAAAATTATTATCAATGTTAAAAAAAGATCCAATTACTAAAAATACACCAATAATTCTCTTTGCAAGGGACCCTTCATGTGATCTAAATAATTTTTTAATCCCTGAATTAGATTGCTTGAGTTTATTTACCTCAGCTGATATCAATGAAGCAATGAATACTTTCAATGGAAAAATGGCTATTCAAGGAAACCTAAACCCTAAAATGCTTCTCGAATCCGATGCAATACTTGTTGATGCAGTAAAACAACTAACTGCCTCTTTTCAAGATTATCCTGGATATATATTTAATTTGGGGCATGGTATTACTCCCGATATCAATCCTGAAAAAGTTGCTGTAATGCTTGATGCGCTGAGAAATTAATCTTTTTTTGGAGTGTCCCACATACGCATTAAACCTTCTTGTGCGCAACTTGCAACAAGTCTTCCTTGTTGATCATAAAAAGATCCCCGTGCAAATCCTCGAGCATTTCTTGCTATAGGGCTGTCAATACGATGCAGAAACCAATTACTAAAATCAATTTTTGCATGGAACCACATTGCATGATCAAGACTAGCTGCTTGAAAATATTTAGACATAAAATTTATACCATGTGGATGTTGGGCTGTACCCAATAAACCTCGATCAGAGGCATACAATAACAAAGCCTGATTTATTTCTAAGTCTTTTGGAATTTCTCCATTTGGTCGCATCCAAATGTCTTTAACAGGATCAATTTTTTTTGGGTTGGCATAATCAACATGTTGTACACTGCGCATTTCAATTTCCTGCTCGCGTAAAAAAGAACTCTTAGGTCGTTGTGACTTCATTTTATCTATAGCATCTTTCCTGAGGTCCCAGTCACTTGGTAAATCATTTGGTTTGGGTACATCATTGAAGGTGTCATCGATTTGATGCTCAAAACCTTTTTCATCTTTTTGGAAGGATATAGAGCATGCAAAAATAGCCTCACCATTCTGGATAGCTCTTACTCTTCTCGTGGTAAAACTTTTCCCATCCCTAATGCTATCAACATCAAAAAGGATTGAGTCCTCAAGGAGTCCTGGTCGCAGAAAATAAGAATGGAAAGAATGAGCAAAGTGTTTTTTTTCTATTGTTTGGTAAGCTGCAATAAGTGATTGAGCCATTACCTGCCCTCCATAAATACGATGCCAACCAAAATTTTCCCCTTGCCAAGAGAAAACATTTTTATCAATTTTTTCTAAGTCGAGTAATGCTAGGGTTTTTTCAATTGGAGAGGTCATTATTGAGCACTCAATCCACCATCTAAAATAATTTCAGTGCCAGTAATAAAAGATGATTCATCTGAAGCAAGAAAAAGAGCTGCATAAGCTACATCGATTGGTTGTCCCAGTCTTTTAATAGGTATTTGTCTAACTAATTTCCCTTCAATATCAGCACTAGGATCACGATTAATTAAATCATTGAGAATATCAGTTTTTGTAAATGCAGGATGGATAGAGTTACAACGAACCAAATCAGAACTTCGCGCACAGTGAAGTGCTACTGATTTTGATAAATGACGAACACCAGCTTTGGCAGAATTATAAGCGGCCATATTATGGCCAGCAACAATACCTGAAATGGATGATATGTTAATAATTGATCCATTCCCTGATTTCCTCATTAAAGGTAATGAAAATTTACAACCAAAAAAAACTGAATCGAGATCTACCTTGTGAACTTTTTCCCACGTTTCGAGATCACAGCTTTCAATATCTCCTCCAGCACCAATACCTGCATTATTTATGAGCACATGCAACTTTCCATAATCTTTCTCAATTTCTGCAATGACATTTTGCCAAGCCTCAGGCTCTGTTACATCTAAAACTTTGAATGGAGCATCAAGCTCGGTAGCAGTTTTTTCTAATAAATCTTCATTTATGTCTGTAAGAATTACTTGGGCTCCCTCTTGCATTAAGAGTTCAGACATTGTTTTACCAAGCCCTTGTGCTGCTCCTGTAATGAGAGCAATCTTATTTTTAACTCTATCAACCATTTTACAAACTAAATCTGGAACTTTCTTTGTTTAGGTTGTAGTATACAGGACTCAAAATTTGCATATAAGATGAATACACAAGAAACCATAAATTTACCCAAAAGACCAGATAGGCTGATTGATCTCAGAAAAGAGTTCAATATTCAATCAAATATGCAAGTCAAAGGATTCACTTCAAAGACAAAGTGGGTGCCAGAAATTGATCATGCATATGTTTTTGATAAAGCAACCACTCTCTCAATTCTTGCTGGATTCCAATACAATCGAAGGGTCATCATCCAAGGTTATCATGGCACTGGTAAATCAACGCATATTGAACAAGTTGCAGCAAGATTAAACTGGCCCTGTGTCCGCATTAATCTAGATAGTCATATCAGTAGATTAGATCTTTTGGGGAAAGATGCTATTGTTCTTGAAGATGAAAAACAAGTGACAAAATTTGTTGAGGGTATCTTGCCTTGGTCAATTCAAAATCCTGTTGCATTGGTATTTGATGAATATGATGCCGGAAGACCCGATGTAATGTTTGTTATCCAAAGAATCCTTGAAGTTGAGGGAAAATTAACTCTTCTCGATCAGAATACAGTGCTTAGTCCACACTCTGGATTTAGACTATTTGCCACCACCAATACCATTGGCATGGGAGATGCTTCGGGTCTTTATCATGGAACGCAACAAATTAATCAAGGACAAATGGATAGATGGCATATCCTTTCAACTTTAAATTATCTCGAACCCCAGCATGAATTCTCAATAATTACTCAAAAGCTAAAATCATTTAAGAGTAAAAAATCAAAGGAAATGCTAGAAAATATGATTAAACTTTGCAATTTAACTCGTCAGGGTTTTATCAATGGAGATATATCAAATTTGATGTCACCAAGGACCCTTTTAACTTGGTGTGAGAATTATCAGATTTTTAAAGATTTACAGACTTCTTTTGAATTATCATTTCTCAACAAATGTGATGAATTAGAGAAACCTATTATTGCTGAATATTTTCAAAGATGCTTCGGGGAAGAACTTAATGATTTTATTGATACTACATAAGATAGTACATAAATAAGTGGCTACAAATAGAAAAGATGAAATTCAAGAAGCTGTCCTTTCATGGGCAAGAGCATCAACTAAGAATAAGAATTTAGCCATTGAAAATACTGCAACCCTAGTTCCACCTAAAAATAAAATCAATTTAAGAAAACCACCACGTGGGAGGAAAAAGTTAAAATCATGGCGAGGGATTGCCGACAGGCAGGTTTTTTGGCATAACTTTTCTCATAAACAACATAATCTATCAGGAGAAGCTGGAGATGTTCTAACTGCTCTCCAAATGAGTAGAGCTGAGATTCTAGGATCTATGTTTTTTCAGGGATCTCGCATAAATATTGAATTAGAAACCATAGAAAATAATTTTCTATCCGATGATGATCCTAAATTTTCTGAAGTGATAAGATCTTGGTTCAAAAGTATAAATGGTTTCGGGTTATCAGAAGATAACCAAAAGTTTATAAATGCGATGGAGGAGTTACAAACAGAGAGTGCAAAAAAAATTGCAGTCAATTTATGTCAATCCATCAATGATGAAACGACGTTTTTAAAATATGCATTATTGTTAGTTAAAAATTTTGGACTGATTGATAAGGAAGATGAAGGTTCTGCTGATTCTGAATATGAACAAGCAGAACAAAATGTTGAAGATACTCCTGAAGAAATTCCTACTGAAGAAGACATCCAGACTACACTTGAACAACAATCACCAATTGAATCAGAGGCCACTGAGGGTGATGATTTTGATGATCATCAAATAGCAGAAGTTTCGATTGATGAAGAGCTAGAAGCAGTCCCAGTTCCTAAAAACCATAATTTTATGAAGACAGATTCTTATCAAATCTTTTCAAACAAGTTTGATGAGATTATTCATTCTTCTGAATTAGCAAATATAAAGGAAATCAATAGATTGAGGCTTCAACTAGATAAATTAATAAAACCTCACTTGTCTACAATTGGAAAACTCGCTAATCGCTTGCAAAGATTATTGTTGGCAAGACAAGAAAGAGCATGGCAATTTGATATGGATGAAGGTATTTTAGATACATCAAAGTTGACTCGAATTGTCACTGATCCCGGTCAGCCTTTAAGTTTTAAAGTAGAAAAAAATAGTGAGTTTAAGAATACTGTTATCTCTTTGTTAATTGATTGTTCGGGTTCAATGCGAGGGCGCTCGATAAATTTGGCAGCTGTTTGCGCAGAAATTATAGGCACAACTCTCGAAAGGTGTTCTGTTAAGACAGAGGTGCTTGGCTATACAACCAAACATTGGAAAGGTGGTGATTCTCGAAAGCAATGGATGCAAAGGGGATCTTTTTCTTCTCCTGGTCGCTTGAATGATTTAAGACATATTATTTTTAAGGCTGCGGATGATAACTGGAGAAAGTCAAAAAAATCATTGGGAGTTATTTTGAAAGATGGTTTATTAAAAGAAAATATTGATGGTGAAGCTTTGGCATGGGCTCATAATAGATTGGTTCAAAGAGATGAAGAAAGAAAAATTTTGATTGTAATTTCAGATGGTGCACCTGTTGATGACAGCTCCTTGAGTGCCAATCATTCCCATTTTTTGGAAGAACATTTGCACGCAATGATTCACAATGTAAATCAAGCACAACAAGTAGAGCTTTTGGCAATTGGTATTGGGCATGATGTTGGTAAATACTATGACAATGCCATCACTATAAATAACGCAGAAACACTGGGTGAAACCTTGTTAGAAAAATTGACTGACCTTTTTGAATAAATCATAATACATACATGAAAATAAAGATTCAAAAGGGTCCTCCTGAGGATCTTCTTTACTTTGACGATGATCTACCATTGTCACAATCACAAGTTGAAGATGTTGTAGAAATCTTCAATACTCCCCTGACGGGTTCTTACAATTGGGACTATACAGTTGCAGATAACAGAATTAAAAAATTATATGAATTAGGAAAAGAACTCAACTGGAATGGGTCGATTGATCTCAATTGGGAGTATACACATCCAAAAAACGAGAGAATTATTCAGCCAGATGAGGAGTTACCTCATGAGTCTCTCGATGTTTATCTTAACTTGTCTGATGAGGATAAGATTCTTTTTGACCGGCATAATGTTGCTGAATTAATGAGTCAGTTCTTACATGGTGAGCAAGGTGCTTTGTTAGTAGCATCACAATTGGCAAGTTGTGCTCCAACTTTTAATGCAAAATTATATGCTGCATCACAAACTTTTGATGAAGCTCGTCATGTGGAAGTATTCAATAGGTACTTACAAGAAAAAATTGGAATTCATTATCCAATCAATCCTGCCTTAAAAACTCTTTTAGATAAAATCCTAACCGATGAACGCTGGGATCTAAAATTTATTGGAATGCAAATAATCATTGAGGGTCTTGCACTTGCAGCATTTTCAATGTTGAAATCCATCACTAAAGATCCTTTATTAAAGCAACTGCTTCACTATGTTATACGTGACGAAGCAAGGCATGTAACATTTGGTATTAATTATCTGGAAGATTATGTCAAAACATTAAGTCAAGATGAAATTAATGATCGTGCAAATTTTGCCTATGAAGCTTGTGTAATTTCCCGAGAGAGACTTATCAATACCAAGTCTGAACAACGTTTCTTAAAAATGACAGAAAGTGAGGCACGGGATTTTACTCTCAACACCTCCTCTTTTGCTATGTTCAGAAACTTTTTATTTTCTCGAGTTATACCTAATCTCTCTCGCATAGGTCTTTTAACTGACGAAGTGAGGCCAAAGTTTGATGCACTTGGGCTGCTCGAATATGAGCAAGCACCTGATGATTTTGAATGCGATTGGGCTGAGCTAAAGAAACCTCTTGAATCCTTTGACGAGGTTGCTACCTAATAAAAAATGTCTAAACATAGCGCCTTAAACAGATTTGGTCGATCTGGAAATCCTGTATTTCAGGATAACTTTTCATCTCCATCCCAAACTCAAGGCAGAACTAATGTTGCAAGCCCAAGCTTACAAACAGATATAGCTAGTCCAACTCAATCAGCAACAGCACAATCTCAATATATGACTCTAGATGGAACTGTTAATAAGACAGGTATGCTTTTGGTGTTGTGTGCTATTGGTGCGTTCTTCGGTTGGACAAACCCCAGCCCAGTAATAATTATATCCAGTGTAATTATTGGTTTTGTACTTGCTATTATAACTACATTTAAACCTCAAAATGCTCAATACACAGCAACCTTGTATGCTGCTGTTGAGGGAGTTGCTCTTGGTGGTATAACCTTTTTTGCCGAATCCCAATTTCCAGGTATCGGCATTCAGGCAGTTGGTCTTACTTTTGGAATTTTAGCCTCTCTTTTATTTTTTTATAAAAGTGGGATTATCAAACCTACAGAAAATTTTAGATTAATGATATTTTCAGCTACTGCTGGAATTGCCCTCTTATACTTAATTAGTTTTATTATGTCTTTTTTTGGATCAGGCATAGGTTTCATTCACTCAAACGGACTCTTTGGAATCGGATTCTCCGTTTTTGTTGTTGGTATTGCTGCTCTCAATCTTGTTCTTGATTTTGATTTTATTGAAGAAGGTTCTGAAATTGGATTACCTAAGTTCATGGAATGGTATGGTGCCTTTGCCTTGATGGTCACACTGATTTGGTTGTACATTGAGATTCTTCGATTATTAATGAAGTTAAGATCGCGTTAATGATTGAAAATATCTTCTTTTTTATACTTTTGATTGTTTCTCTCTTTATATTTTTTACTTTGGGGAAGGTGAAAGCTTCAAAGAAACAACTAGATCGGAAGGATCGAATTAATTGGGGTTCACGACCGTGGTCAAAAGATGACTAGTTTTTTAGATTTTTGTCTTAAAAAATATTAAAATCTCCCAGTGGATAAATCTGTTTTAATTTTCCTTGCCATCCCTGTGTTCTATACCTTGATGATTATAGAGTTCACTTATGGGGTTATCATCAAGAAAAATACCTATCGTCTGAATGATACCTTTGTCAGTATCTCCATTGGATTAATAAGCCGTTTTCCTGTGATATTAAATTTAGGTTTTAATACCCTTATTTTCTCATTGGCAGCAACAACTTTTAATTTAAAGTTATTGCCCTTAGATAGTTGGGTGACTTGGGTAGTTGGTTTTGTATTATATGATCTAACCTATTATGTGCAGCATCGTTTGCATCACGAAATAAAATTATTGTGGGCAACTCATATCGTGCATCACCATGGTGAGGAATTTAATCTATCGACAGCGCTTAGACAAACCAGCACTGGCTGGTTGTGGAAATGGATGTTTTATATTCCAATGATTATCATTGGGGTGCCTGCTGAAGTTTTTATTACAGTTGGTGGACTTAATTTGCTCTATCAGTTTTGGGTTCACACTGAACATATTCCAAAACTTGGATTTATCGAAAAAATTTTTGTTACTCCCTCAAATCATAGAGTCCATCATGCAAAAAATCCTGAATATATTGATGCAAACTATGGGGGAGTGTTTATTTTATGGGATCGTATGTTTGGAACTTATATTGAAGAAAAAGAAAATATTAAGCCAGTTTATGGCACAGTAAAAGCTCTTGAAAGTTGGAATCCTATCTGGGCAAATATAGAAGTCTTTTATAATATGCTCTTAGATTCAGTTCGTACCAAAAAATGGTCTGATAAAATTAAAGTATGGTATGCACCTACCTATTGGAGACCTGATGACGTTGCTAAGGAATATCCAAGCAAACCTGTCAATCTTAAAACTAAATATAATCCAAAAATAAGCACGACTTCAAAAATATATGTTGTTGTTCAAATGATTGGCATTATGTTTATTTCAAATGCTTTGTTTTCACAAATCTCAACTTTGTCGTATCAAGAAATAGCAGTAGTTTCTATAATATTAACTTTAATACCCACACTCACTGGAATTTACATGCAGAATAATGCAAATGCTCTCCTTGCCATTAGTATATTTAGCTTAGCCTGTATAGGATTAATTCTGTGGTCAAATTTATTTCCTGTGAATAATCTTATTACTCAGGCTGCATTGATTCTTATGCTTATCAACTTAAGTTTTGTGTCTATTCACTCTATCAATGGAAGTTATGTCGGACCCGAAAATATCCAGCAGAAGGTTTAAGAAA
>Ga0066835_10000109_pt1 | contig 15498 bp, 12 predicted proteins | sample ETNtaG_3_FD_67280 | JGI IMG/M metagenome (GOLD analysis project Ga0066835, IMG submission 67280) | Marine microbial and viral communities from oxygen minimum zone, Eastern Pacific Ocean - ETNP201302SV84 | ecosystem: Environmental > Aquatic > Marine > Unclassified ... | reverse complement strand
GTTAAAGAAAATTCTTTTAGAAAAAAAAATTATGATAAATTTCTTTTAGAATTAGAGGATTTTTTAATCGAAAAAATATTTACACTTTTAGGAAACCTTCAAAATTTTTATAAAAAAAGTAAATTTTTAGTAGATGAATTTGATGAAGATCTTATCGAACATGAATCAATTTTTTCTGATATAAATACTATTAAACATCAATCAAAGTACTTGCCAACAATTACAATATCTGAAAAGTTTATAACTTTATTTGATGATTATTACAACTTGTTCATAGGACTTGAATATTCAGGTTACGAAAATTTTGATGATTGGTTGGAAGCTGTTAATCAAGGTCATTTGAAAGCTAGTATAGATGGTGTTTTATTTGAAGATCCAATTAAATATATTGAAGATAAGTTCTATGAAATTGAATCTGAAATATCATACTCTCCTGAAATGGAACCAGCTGAATACGAAAAATTTTGTGCGGTTCAATTTTCAGAACATGGTTGGGAAGCAGAGGTAACACAACAATCATCTGATCAAGGTGTGGATGTTATTGCAAAAAAAAATAATCTTATATTGGTTGCACAGTGCAAAAGATTTACAAAACCAGTTGGGAATAAGGCCGTGCAAGAGATTGTTGCTGGTATAAATTTTTATAATGCAAATTTAGGAGTGGTTATAGCACCAAACGGATTTACTAATGCAGCAGAAAAATTAGCAAAAGCAAATAAAATAAAACTAATTCATCACTCACAAATTGAGAACCTATAGATCATAAGATTCGTAAATAACCCATGTGCGGTTGCTAGGATGAACCTAGTTGTCATGGCATTAGTTTATCCACTTTTCTGCACTTGTATCTTCTGCTTCCAAAAGGGTTACTTGTATAAAGCATTCCAGTAACCTTATTAAATCTTGCCTTATGAATATATACCGATTCAGCATCCATTAATGCTTCAACTTCTTGGTCTGTATTCGTAAAACTGTCCTTATAAAAGTTAGGGCCTACTTGTATAGATTTCTCTTTAGTATTGATTGTTAATGTTCTTTCAGGATCCTCATTCTCAAGTATACCCACATCAAGTTTGTTACATACAAAATAATATTTGCTATCAGAAGGTTTTGTAATATTTACTGTATCTTCACAACTCATCAAAACGAGTAACATACTGATGGCAAGGATTTGTTTCATAAATTTATTCTAATGCCTTTTAATCTGTCCTAAAAGTTCTCCTTGGTGCTCATACAGCTGTTGCATGATTTAAGACATACCCACGCATCGAACTTGTTAATGTATAATTTCCCACTGACAGAACTATCCATGCGTTTAGGCCATGCCGATCCACAGATAACACTGAGAGTTTACTCACACTTTGTTACTGGAATGGAGTCCGACATTGATGAATATATGTCTAAGGTGGGAACATAGGTGGGAATGTCACATAACTAAAGATTAAAAATGTTGAAAAAGCCTTTAAAATATAAGCTCGGAGAGATGGCAGAGCGGTTGAATGCACTGGTCTTGAAAACCAGCAAGGGGGCAACTCCTTCCAGGGTTCGAATCCCTGTCTCTCCGCCATTATTACTTTTATTCCTAATTTTTATCTCTTTCCCAGTATTTACTATAGAAGAGGGATTTGCTAAAAATGATGAAGTAGAAATTTTCTATCGTGATTATGGACCAAAAGAAAACTCACCAGTACTTTTAATAATGGGTTTAGGTGGCCAAAGTACTTTTTGGCCGGATTATTTTATTGATCATCTACAAACTAATGGGTTTCGGCCAATCGTTTTTGATAATCGTGATATGGGTCTATCAACACGTTTTAATTCTGACCCTTCGTTTTTAGGGAATTACATTAAGTATTATTTATTTCTACCGGTGCGTTCTGAATATAAATTAGATGATATGGCCGATGATGCAGTCCTAGTGATGGATCATTTACAAATAGAACAAACACATTTAATTGGTATGTCTATGGGAGGCATGATATCCCAAATTATTGCAGCCAATTATTCCGATCGAATTAAGTCGTATACTCAGATAGCTTCGATGGCACAAGTACCGAGTCCATTAAACGGTCCTAGTCGAAAAGTGATGAGACTGTTAAATGAAAGAGTGCGAGCTGATGATTCTTTGGATGAACGTGTTGATCGTGCGGTTCGATTGATGACAACGATTGGGATGCCTGGTTATGATTACTCTACACCTGAAGTGCGTCAAGAGATTATTGAGGGTATTGAACGTAGTGAGGACGATAGTGGTTTTATTCGCCAAATGGCTGCTATTTTAGCTACCGATGGCAGACTTGAAAAAGTTAAACAAATCGAGGATTCAACATTAATCATTCATGGCAAACAAGATCCGTTAATTCATGTTCGCAATGCCTATTATTCTCACGATATCATCGCAAACAGTGATTTAGTTATAATCGAGAATATGGGACATCTAATTGAAGAAGAGGTGTTTGTACAATTTAAAGAAGATTTAGTTGAACACCTAAAAAGTAACGAAACTTAAATAGGTTCACATACTCTTTTATGATAATATTTCCGCATAAATGATATTTTGATTTGGGGGAGATAATGTCAATTTCTCGTTATTTATTCGTAAATTTAGTTACCTTAAGTTCCTTAAGTTTTTTTGCAACAGAAATAGATGCTCAGGCAGCTGTTGATACTGTTGAAGAAATTATTGTCACTGCTAGAAAAAGGTCAGAATCTGCTGCAGATGTGCCCATTGCAATTTCGGTGATTACGGCTACTGATTTAGATGACACTGCCAATGTTGGTGTCATTGATATTGATGAGCTAATTCCCAACATTTCCTATAACGTTAACCCCACTAACAACGGTTCAGCACAAGTTGGTATTCGAGGTATTGGAAGTGAGAACTACGATGTTGTTCAAGATCCGAAAATTGCGGTATATGTAGATGATGCTTATATCTCAAGACCGCAGGGAAATTTATTTGAAATGTGGGATATGGATCGTGTAGAAGTTCTGCGGGGACCACAAGGAACTTTATTCGGTCGAAATACAACGGCCGGTGCCGTACAGTTAGTTCACAATAAACCTGATTTAGAATCTTTTTCAGGAGCTATCCGTTTAGGGCTTGGTGAACGTAATTATAATGAGCACGCAGTAATGATAAATTTACCCCTAAGCAAGAAAGCTGCTCTTAGAGTCTCAAGTATTGCTCGCGATCAAGATGGATATATTCGCAATACAATCAATAATGAAATGACTGGATCTACGAATGTTGATGTCATGCGAGCAGCTCTTGCAGTAGAACCTATAGAAAATCTTTCTTTGAACTTTACTTATGCAAAATCTGATCGAGATGAATTAAGGCTCTTAGGAGCCTGTACTTGGATTAGCGGTTCCTACGGTTATCCTGCAATTCCTCAACTAGGTTTTCTCTATCAAGCAGTAGGTCAATTGCAAGGTATTATCGATAATTGTAATTCTGCAGTTCCTGGTGTTTCTGCCTCTGAAGACAATCCTGTGGATAATCAGGTCTTCAATCAAAGATATACGATGAATCTAGATTATGAGACTGCAGCTGGCACTTTTTCTATTATTCATTCAAAAACGGATATGGACTCACTCTCGGGTTCATGGGGTCTTGGGCTCTCTGGATTTGGTGCACACTATCTTGATACACCTGATAGTTTGTTTCAATCTGACTATGAGTCCACAGAATATAAATTTGTCAGTAATATTAATGGCAATATTGATCTAGTTGTTGGTTATTTTGACTTTAAAGAAGATTCCACTTCGAGAGTAGATATCGAACAATTCCATGATTGGACTCCAACAATTCAAGATCTCATGACAGATTGTAGTGCCTTATTTGGATTACCAGCTGGTGCTCTAAGTTGTGGTGCGGGAATGGTTGGAGTTAAAGCTGGTCAAAGTACAAGGGGACGTTTCACTACGAATAACTTATCTGATGCCTATTTCTTTGAAGCTAGCATTGCTTTAACTGAACAGTTAAATCTGTCAGTAGGATATCGCAATACTGATGAAAGCAAAGAAGCAACAGCAAGATATACAACCATGCCCCTCGGTCCAACCGAAGCCTCAATCTTTGAATTGCCTGTGGGTGCAGAGTTTCCTTTTGGTTTAGTGTTACCAGCTCAAGGTAGTGTTGCACAATGCGAACACACTTTAATTAATAACATTTGTAATGCTGCTAATGATTTTTCTCAAAGCACACCTCGAATTACAGCCGACTATACTTTTGATAATGGCAATATGATTTATGCTTCGTACGCTGAAGGTTTTGCCTCTGGAGGTTTCAATGCCAATGTAAAACTTCAACAATACGAACCTGAATTCAGTGAGAATATTGAGTTTGGTTTCAAAGGAAGTATAGGTAAAGTTAAATTAAATGCTGCATATTTTTTAATGGAATATCAAAATCAACAAATTATTACTGCATTGATTGAAGGGAATGTGCCAGTTCTCAGAGTTGTGGGTGTCCAACAAGTTGACCTCGATGGCATTGAGCTTGAGGCATCGTATTCTATTTCAGACAATTTGCTTATTAATGTTTTTTATGGTGACTTTAACGGTGAATACGGTGAGTATATATTACCTGATGGTACAGATTTAACCTCCTCAAATTATGATGGTTTTGGCCCACAATATAATAGTGGAATTAGTTTAGTGCATTCTGCCTCTAATAAGTTTGGGCAACTTAATTCTGTGCTGACCTATACTAAAAAGGGCAGTGACTATTTTCATACTAGTCAGGAACCTTTTACACAATCAGATCCTTACAGCTTGTTAAATTTTACTTCAACCTTATCAGTAGGTGATGATCTTGATATCACTTTGTATGGCAAAAACCTCACCGATGAACTGTACATAAATGGAGGTTATGGTGATGCGGCATCTGCAGGATTCTTTACCATGTATTATGGAGCACCTCGAGAGGGTGGAATCAAAATTACAAAAAGATTTTAATTTTTTATTAGATTCCATCTTCTATAGAAGTTTTCTTTTATAATATTTTTTTAATAATTACTGGCATCTTGTTATCAACTAAAACCAATATTGCTTACGCCTCTGGTGCTGTACCAAATGGTATTAAAGTGGATATGTTCACTTTTTTCCTTTTATTTTTTTATGCAAACGTTGTAGGACTTGAGCCTGGTTTAGCTGGCTCTGCTATTGCTATTGCTTTATTAGTTGATGCTTTTACTGATCCTTTGATAGGCTCGATCTCTGATCGTACACGATCCTCAATGGGTCGTCGTCATCCTTACTTATTTTTTTCTTTTTTCCCCATTGTCATTGGATATAGTTTTTTGTTTGCCCCCCGACCAGATTGGAATTTATCACAAGGTGAATTATTTATTTGGATGATCTTTTTTGCCGTCTTAACTAGGGTTGGGATGACTTTTTTTGATGTACCTCACCGTGCTTTAGGTGGTGAAATAACCAAAGATTATGATGAACGCACTTATTTATTCTCCATTCGTGAACTTTTTGGTTGGTTAGCTGGATTGTTTAATGCTTTTCTTGGATATTTTATCTTCTTTGCCTCAACTCCAGAGTATCCCAAGGGTCAGTTAAATCCGGAGGCTTGGGCACCTTTTGGTTATACTGGTGCGAGCATAATGGGACTGATGATCTTAATTTCAGCACTAGCTACTTTGCGCCAAGGAAAAAGTTTACCGGTGTGGTCTGGAGCAATTACTCTGAGCATGATTTTTAAAGAAATGCGGATTGCATTATTAAATCGATCTTTTGTAATTTTCTTTTTTGGTTGCTTAGGTTTATCTATAGCATGGGGTCTTGGTAACACCCTTACACTTTATGTGAATACATATTTTTGGCAATTAAGTGCCACACAGATCACTCTTTATTTACCCATGTATGCATTTTCTGCTATTTGTGCATTTGCCTTAGCTCCAAGGTTGGTAAAGCAATTTGAAAAAAAATATATCATTTTAATAACTATGCTTGTTACTGGAATATTTTATCCTTTACCTTTGGTACTCGGTTATTTTGGACTGACCCCACCTAAGGGAACTTATGAATTGGTTTTCTTTTTATGGATTTTTATTCTAATAGGTATTACCTGCAATATTATTGGCAATATGATTCGAGATTCAATGTTAGCTGATATTGCCGACGAAGTGGAATTGCAAAGTGGCAAACGTCAAGAGGGAATTTTATTTGCTATGTTAGGTTTTATGGCAAAAGTAAACACTGGCCTTGGGACTGCTATTGCTGGACTGGTATTAAGTTTGATTAATTTTACAGATACGACTCCAACGGACGAACAGGTTTTTTCTTTAATTCTTACTCAGGGTGGATTAGTACCTTTTTTATTATTGATTCCAATAGTAATCTTTTCTTTGTATTCACTCACTCGTGAGCAACATAATAAAATTCGTGAAAAATTACAATCTAATTAGCTTGGAGTGCCTTCGTAATTCTTTTCCAAAGTTTTTTTTCAAAATCACCAACTTCCTTCAAAGATAAGTTTTGAAAAAATGATTGAATCCAAAATATCTCTTCATCTTTTTTATTTAACTTTTTTTGGTTAAATTTTTCATTCAAAATCTGCAGCTGTACTTTGTTACGAAGTTCTTGATCTTTTTTTAAGGAATCAATGTTGTTAAGAATCTCTATTCTAATGCAAGCTTCATGCATAGATTCTTTATCTTTATTGTCAAAATTATTGCTAAAGACTTTTTGAAGAGAAGAGGGGACTAAATCTTGGTCTATTTTTTGATTATTAACGATAGCATCAAACATTGAAACAACTGCAGTAGTCGATGCCTTTTTTTGTTGCCTTTTGATGTCTTGTTGAAAATTTTTGATTGTTTTTGATACTTTTTTATAATCCTTGTGATCTTTTATTAAATGTAAGTCTTTAAATCCAGCAATAGCATCAGCAAGATTTTTAGATTCTAACAAAGTATAGATTTCAGGAATTTTATCAACTTGCTCCTGCTTCATTTGATTTTGTTCTTCGAAAAATCTATCACCTAATTTTACAAATTTGGTAAATAATTTCTTTTCAATTTTATAGGACAATCTCCCTAAATCATTCCATTCTTTTTTTAAGTTCAGATATTGTTTTATACTTTCAGCATTATCTTCATTAGATATCAATTCGACATTATCTAAGATTTTATTTTTTTTCTCCTCTATAAGTTTTTCTATTTTTTTAATTTCATCATAAATAGGTTGCTGCGTTTCATACCATTCTCGATTTAATTTGCGAAATAGTTTATCTGGCACAGGTGATATATTCTTCCACTGTTCATCAAAACTTTTAAGTTTTTTTCTTAGAAACTTTAGATCTAACCGTTTATTAGTGTTGATGAAATTAGATAAATCATCTAACAATGTTTCTTTTTTTAAAACATTTTGATTTTTAATCTCATTAAGCTCGTTAAAGTAATTTCCACATGGCAACCATGCTGCATCTATGATTTTACTAAATTCTGACCATTGTTTTCTTGAGGCTGGTCGAGAACTATGATCAAGCCGTTGCCATCTTGATTGAAGATCATGTATTTCGTTAGCCCTTTGTTTGATGTCTTTAGGAGTATTTTCAACGAATTTCGATGCTTCTTTGATTAATTTTTCTCTTTTAGGGTTTGCAGCAAAAGATGAAATATCATCAAAATATCTAGATTGAGCCCGAATAAAATTTACTTTATGTAATAATTTTCTTGGTATTGATTGAAATTGCTTCAATTGAAAGTTGATATCTCTGGTAAGCTTTTGACCCTCTTTTATAGATCCTTGCTGAAATAAGTTATCAGCAGATTCTATTAATTTAAAAATTTCTGAGGTGTTTTCCAATTTTAAGTTAGTAAAAGTTTATAATTAATAAATGAGTGAAAGAATTTTAACAGGTATTACTACATCTGGCATACCTCATTTAGGTAACTACTTTGGAGCTATAAGACCAAGTCTTGATTTGGCTAACAGTGCAAATGAATCTTTTTTCTTTTTGGCTGATTATCACTCTATCATTAAAGTAAATAAACCAAAGGAAGTAGCTATTTCTGCTCAAAAGATTGCAATGGCTTGGTTAGCATGTGGATTAGATCCGAATAAAACTTTTTTTTATAGACAATCTGATATTAAACAAATTTTAGAACTGAGTTGGATATTGCACTGTGTTACCTCAAAAGGACTAATGAATAGAGCACATGCTTATAAAGCATTAAAATCTGAGACTGACGATAAGGGTATCAATATGGGTTTGTTTTCTTATCCTATTTTAATGGCAGCTGATATTTTGATATTTAACGCAACAAAAGTTCCAGTTGGTCCAGATCAAACCCAACATCTTGAAATGACCAGAGATATTGCAAATAAATTCAATCATACTTTCGGTGAGATTTTCACTATACCTGAAGCTTTAATTGATGGAGACGGAGAATCTTTACCTGGAACTGACGGTAAAAAGATGAGTAAGTCCTATCAGAATATTATTCCCTTACTATCAACTCGGGATGAATTAAAAAAATCAATATTAAAAATAGTAACTAACTCACTGGAACCAGGTGAGCCAAAAGATTATTCAACCTGTAATGTCTTCAAGATTTATTCTTATTTTGCCGATAATAATGAGATCGATGAGTTTAAAGCTGCTTATGAAGAAGGAATTAGTTGGGGGGACGCAAAGAATAAACTTTTTGAGTTAGCTGATAAACATCTAGAACCAATTAGAGATAAATATTTCAAACTGGAATCAAATCCTCAAGATGTCATTGATCTACTGGATGAAGGTGGAAAAAAGGTTATGCCTATGGCAGAGGACCTTCTTTGCAATGTTCGTGAAAGTATTGGCATAACGTAAACAGTGAACTCAACATCATTTTGGCTAAAGTTTGGCTTATTTTCAGTGGGTCTTGGTCAATCTTTTGCATTTGTTTTAATTCCACCACTAGCAAGAGATTTAGGACTTTCTGAGGTTCAGACTTCCGTAATCTTCTCTATTTCAGCTATTGCTTGGGCTTTAACATCCGCAACATGGGGTAGAGCAAGTGACATTCATGGTCGAAGAAATATCGCAATCTTAGGACTTATTGGTTATGCAATTTCATTAGTTGCATTAATTACCCCTATTTATATGGTTCAAAATAATATCCTTCATTTGTCATTACTTTTTCCATTACTTATTTTAGGAAGATCTATCAATGGTTTATTAGGCTCCGCAACTAGACCAGCATCTTTTGCGTATATGGCTGATATAACTCCAGTAAATAAAAGAACAGTTAAATTTGCACGTTTAGAGGCAAGTTTTATGATTGGTACTCTTGTTGGGCCACTTTTAGGTGGCTATTTATTTTTATTATCTGAATTGGCACCATTTTATACATTTGCTTTTTTAGGCATAGTGGCAGCAATTGGAACTTTTTTTAATATGGAAAACACTAAAATGGTCGCAAAAGAGGTTAAAAAATTTAAATTATCTATGTTTGCACCAACTGTATGGCCTTACTTAGTTTTTGCATCAATTCTTAGTCTTACACAAGCTTCACTATTACAGTCAATAGGATTTTATGTAACAGATAAATTTTCTAATCTTGATGATATACCCTTACTAATTAGCATAACTTTTTTCTTATTTTCAATTTCTGCATTAGCCAGCCAGTACTTATTTACAGATAGTTTTAAAATGTCAAATCATAATTTACTGATATACGGTACTATATTGTTAACTAGTGCCTATATTGTTATGGGATATGGAGATTCTATTGCAATGTATTATTCATCAGTTGTTATTTGTGGAATTGGTTTGGGTATGGTTAGACCAGCAAATTCCTCTGGTATTTCTATTTCTCAAGAACCTGAGTTTCAGGGTGAGGCAGCAGGACATCTTGGATCAGTGTTCCCAATAGGGCATATTCTTACTCCTATAATTGCTATGCCTTTATATATTTATAATAGTTCATACTTATATTACTTTAGTGCTATCTTATGTTTCATCCTTTTTCTCTTTATAATGTTACATCCAATATTTAGGTCATCAAATGTCTAAAACTAAAGGTTTATTAATTATTAATTTAGGTACTCCTGATAATCCAGGATATTTTGCTGTGTTTAAATACCTAAGACAGTTTTTAATGGATCCAAAAGTAATTACAGTGCCTTTTATATTGCGATTTATCCTTGTTACTTTGGTAATTGTTCCTTTTAGAGCTTTTTCATCAGCAAAGATATATAAGAAAATATGGACTGACAAAGGGTCTCCACTAACTGTACTTACTAATGATCTTGTTTTGCAATTAAGAGAAAGATTACCAACTTTTCAGGTTGAGTTCGCAATGCGTTACCAACAACCCTCAATTGAAGAAAAAATTAATCAATTATGTTCTTTAAATTTAGACGAAATCATTGTTTTACCTTTATTTCCCCAATACACTCAAGCCACTACTGGATCCGTATTCGATGAAGTAGCAAGATGTTTAAAAAAAACTAGATCAACCCCAGCAATAAGATTTATTTCTCAATTTTACGACAATCCTTTATTTATTGAGGCTTGGTTGAATCGTATGAATCAATATGATTTGGGTAGTTATGATCATATTCTATTTAGTTACCACGGTCTTCCTATGAAAGCCTTAAATGATATCTATGAAGATGACCTTTGTGATGATAATAATTGTGAAGATGGTATTACAGATAAAAATAAATTTTGTTACAAGGCGACCTGTTATGAAACTACAAGACTTATCAATCAAGGAATCAATTTAGCACCTGATAAATTTACTGTATGTTTTCAGTCCAGATTAACTAAAAATTGGGTAGCACCATTTACAGATGACGTTATCAAAACTTTAGCAAAGGATGGAAAAAAGAAATTGCTGGTAGCTGCTCCTGCATTTACTGCAGATAATCTGGAAACTATTTATGAAATTGGTGATGAATACGAAGAACTCTTTCAAGAAAACGGTGGAGAACATTTGGAGATGGTTCCGTCATTAAATTCTGATAATCTGTGGGTTGATGCCATTTTAGATATAATTAGATAATGTTTAAAGATAATTTACTTCAAGGAAAAAGAATTTTAGTCACTGGTGGAGGAACTGGTCTTGGGAAAGAAATGGCAACTCATTTTGCTCAACATGGTGCTGAAATATTTATTTGTGGACGAAGAAATAATGTTTTAGAAGAGACTGCTCAAGAATTAAAAGAAAAATTTGATACTACAGTCCATTATCAAACTCTTGATATTCGTTCCTACCAGGATGTTGATCATTATATTGAATCTATTTTTCAAACTGGACCGTTAGATGGTCTTGTGAATAATGCTGCTGGAAATTTTATTTCACCCACCAAGGATTTATCTCCACGTGGTTTTGATGCTATTGCTAACATAGTTTTCCATGGAACTTTTTATGTTACTCATGCTGTAGGTACTCGACTTATTGAGCTGCAACATAAAGCATCAATTGTTTCCATTTTAGCTACATGGGTATGGACTGGCTCTGCTTATGTTGTACCATCAGCAATGTCAAAAACTGGTTTGGATGCTATGACCAAATCGTTGGCAGTAGAGTGGGGACCTTATGGCATTCGTCTGAATGCAATTGCACCGGGACCGTTTCCAACAGAAGGTGCTTGGGCTAGATTGAGTCCTAATGGTGAATTAAGTGAATCCAGTTATGAAAAATCAATCCCACTTGGCAGAGCTGGTGAAATGGAAGAGTTACAAAATTTAGCAACATTTTTATTAGCAGACGGCTGTGAGTATTTAACAGGTCAAACCATTGGTCTAGACGGTGCACAATATCTCACTGGTGGTGGAACTTTTTCAAATCTTTCTGAAGTAACAGATGATCAATGGTCAGAAATACGAAACGCAATCAGAAAAACCAACAATAAAGATAAAAAGGATAGGTCCTAATATGAATATTTCACCTGATACACATTTACAAAAAATTTTAGATGACCAAAAATCTTTTTTTATTAAAAATGGTCCACCTGATTATAAATTAAGACTAGATCGACTCAAGAGAGTTAAGGATATGTTGATCAGTAATAAATCTAAGATTGTTGAGGCTTTAGATGAAGACTACGGAGTGAGATCATTGGATCAATCATTAATTACAGATGTTTATGCTGCTCTTCCAGCATTTAGTCATGCTATTAAAAATCTTAAAAGATGGATGAAACCCGAAAAAAGACAATCCAACTTCCCCTATGGCATATTTGGTGCTCGTTCTTATATTCATTTTGAACCCTTAGGGACTGTAGGGATGATTTCACCATGGAATTTCCCATTTTATCTTTCAATTGCTCCATTGGCAGGGATCTTTAGTGCTGGTAATCAAGCAATGCATAAGCCAAGTGAATTTACACCAATAACAGCAGATTTAATGAAATCATTATGTGATAAATACTTTGATGAAGTTGAGCTTGCTACTGTAACTGGAGGAATTGGGGTTGGTGAAGAGTTTTCTTCACTCAAATTTGATCATTTATTATTTACAGGGAGCGGCAATGTAGGGAAGAAGGTAATGCAAGCTGCAGCACAAAATTTAGTACCAGTAACTCTTGAATTAGGTGGAAAATCACCAGTAATAATTAGTTCTTCAGCAGATATCGAAGTTTCAGCTCGAAGAATCATGTTTAATAAAACTTTAAATGCTGGACAAATTTGTTTAGCACCAGACTATGTTTTAGTTGAGGAATCAGTTAAAGATAGTTTCATTCAAGCTTGCCAAGACGAAACCTCAAAATTTTACGACAAACTTCTCGATAATAATAGTTACACATCTGTTGTAAACGCACACCATTATAATCGTTTGATTTCTCATATTGAGGATGCAAAAACTAAAGGTGCTACCATCGTCGAGATAAATCCTGCCAAAGAAGATTTTTCTAATCAAAAAGCACATAAAATTCCTCCAACTTTAATTGTTGATGTAGATGATGATATGACGATAATGCAAGAAGAAATTTTTGGACCGTTACTTCCAATTAGTTCTTATACCAATTTAGAATCGGTAATTGCTTACATAAATGCTCATGACAAACCATTGGGATTATATTATTTTGGAACTAATAAAGCTGAGGAACAATCTGTCTTAAATTTAACGTCATCAGGTGGGGTGACCATTAACGATTGTATGGGTCATATCCAGCAAAATGATCTTGGTTTTGGTGGAGTTGGACCATCTGGAATGGGTAAATATGATGGCAAAGACGGTTTTTTAAATTTTTCAAATTGTAAAACTGTTTATAAGCAAGTGGGATTCAAATTCGATAAGCTGTTTGAGATTATAAGACCCCCTTATAAAGGTAATTTAGAGTCAGTTCTTAAAAACTTATTAAAATAACATGGGCATCTCTGCCAAATTAGGTTTTAAATATTTTAGATCTAAAAAAGGTTTTTTTGTTTCCTTTACTTCATTTATGGCCATTGCCGGGTTAACGGTTGGAGTTGCAACTCTAATTATTGTAATGTCAGTGATGAATGGTTTTGAGAGAGAACTTCAAAATAGAATATTAGGAGTAATTCCTCATGCATTAATTCATTCTAGAGAGCCAATTGATAAATATGATGAATTAATTGAAGAAATATTAAAAGTTAATCAGGTTGAGGAGGCCGTTCCATTCATTCAAATGCAATCATTGATCTCTAATGGCAAAGAGTCAAGAGGAGTTCTGCTCACAGCTGTTGATCCTCAATATGAAAAAAATGTCTCTATTTTAGAAGATCATATGAAAACAGGATCCATTAGTAACCTTCAATCTGGACAAATTATTATTGGTTTTTGGCTTGCAGCATATCTAGGTGTGAGTGTGGGTGACGAGATTTCAATTTTGACCTCTGAAGTAAGAACATCATTATTGGGTTCATTTCCAAGATCTTTTACTTTTAAAATTTCAGGTATCTTTGAACTGAAAGCTGAACCTGATCAAAATTTGGTAATAATTTCACACGATGATGGTCAAAAAATAAAAAATTATGATAACCAAACTCAGAGTATTAGATTAAAAGTTTCTGATGTAATGCAGTCAAGACAAATTGCATCAGAAACTGTTTTTAAAATCTCTAATGCCAACACTAGTTATGCATCCTCAACCTGGGAGAAAACTCATGGGACCCTTTTTCAAGCAGTTCAATTAGAGAAATTGATAATCGGGTTACTACTTTTTCTCATTGTAGGTGTAGCAGCATTTAATATTTTATCTACTACTGTTATGAGTGTGAAAACCAAAGAAAAAGAAATTGCTATCATGAAGACTATTGGTATTCCTGATAAAACTTTGGTTGCTATTTTTATCTTTCAAGGTTTATACATATCTTTAATAGGAATTTCCTTAGGTTTAATCTTGGGTCTCATTACAACGATTAATCTTAATAGCATCATTTTATTGATTGAAACTATGTTTGACAGAACCCTGCTAGACGCTTATTTCATTAATTATTTTCCTTATTACATTGATATAAGCCAGGTTATATTAATTATGTTAACTGCTTTTTCTTTGTGTTTGTTGTCTGCAATTTGGCCAGCTATTAGAGTTTCCAGATTTGATCCGGTAAAAGTATTAAGAGATGAATAGTTTAATTCTTCATAAATTGAGTAAAACCTTTGATGAGAATTCCTTATCAAATAGAGTGATCAATGATTTCTCACTAACAATAAATCAAGGAGAATCAATAGCTTTCATCGGAAAATCTGGTGCTGGTAAATCAACACTATTACATTTGATGGCTAAATTAGAATCTGCCTCTAGTGGGACTGTACAAGTGTCTATCGCAAATAAAAATTATGATTATGAAAATATGACTTCAAATGAGATAGGCAAATTAAGACTTAACCATTATGGATTTGTATACCAACAACATCACTTGCTTGAGGATCTTACTTGTCTGGAAAACTGTACTTTACCAAGTGAGCTGAAATCTAAGGGCAATATTAATTTTGATTACATTCTTAATCTTTTTGAGAGAATGGATTTGTTATCCGTAAAAGACCGTTACCCAAATACCTTATCTGGTGGGGAAAGACATAGAGTAGCCATTATCAGAGCAGTTGCACACAAACCAAATTTTCTTTTTTTAGACGAACCTACCGGTAATCTTGACCAAGAAAACTCAAGTACTATTCAACATTTATTGCAAGGCTTAATCAATCTAGAAAAAATGGGAGTGATTCTAGCTACTCATGATATAAATTTTGCTAATATGATGGACAGAGTGTTTGAAATACAAAACGGAAACATATTACAAAAAAAATGATTGATTTATTTTCATCTGGAGGTTGGTTTATGTGGCCTCTTTTAGTCTGCTCAATTTGTGTTGTTTCCATTGCTATAGAACGTTTTTGGATGTTACAAGAAAGATTGGTTGCCCCACAAGGTTTATCTCGACAAATTCATAATCTTATTGATAGGGATATATTGGATGATTACCAAGAAAGAGTTTTCAGTGAATTGTCATCTCTTGGATCACTTTTAATAACTGCACACCAATTTCGTGACTCTCCAAGGCAGATTCTTGAATCTAAA
>Ga0066835_10000108_pt1 | contig 15583 bp, 6 predicted proteins | sample ETNtaG_3_FD_67280 | JGI IMG/M metagenome (GOLD analysis project Ga0066835, IMG submission 67280) | Marine microbial and viral communities from oxygen minimum zone, Eastern Pacific Ocean - ETNP201302SV84 | ecosystem: Environmental > Aquatic > Marine > Unclassified ... | reverse complement strand
CGACCGGATTTGAACCGATGACCACTCGGTTATGAGCCGAGCGCTCTAACCAACTGAGCTACGGGTCCCGTCTCGTGTGGCTGGCCATGGAGTCAAGAACCTTGCCGAAGAAAACCCTGCCAGTTAGTGAATGGGAACCATCAAGCGTCGAGCCCCCTCCTCACAATACATGACTAAGCTATGGGTGATGTTTTTCACATCGCTTCTCCTTGTTTCAGCAATGAACTTCTATGCAGTAATAAGAGAGCCGGATATGATTGAAATTGACGAGATACGTAACTTCCCACGTGAAACAGTAAAAATAGAGGGTATTCTGACTGGGTATGTCAGGGATCCATATGGAGAGGGAGCCGATAGGATTGATCTCCAAGTCCAAGAGATTGACGGTCACTCTGTTGCGAAGGTCAGATGGAACGTTGATCGGAATAACGAGGTTCCCCCAATCGGCACTGTTGTGACGGTAGAAGGGGAAGTATCGGAGTGGAATGGAAGGATTTGGCTTCAGTCAAACGGCTATGGGGCGATTATTGCTCAGGATGGTTTCGTGGATTTTTCTGAGACAAAATTAGTCGAGGTCGGCAGGGATCCTCAGTCATTCTCCAACAGCTCATTGCAGATTGATGGCTGGATCAGTGAGGCTTTGGCTCCTGATGTCACATATCACTCGCTGTATTTGATGGACAACCACGTCTACGGAGGAGCGGACCATCTTCTTTACATCCAGATTGAGGGAAGGGTGATTGATTGGGTTGAAGCGGGTAGCCATGTCAGAGTGAGTGGATGGCTTCAGTTTGACGAACGGTCCTACAGATGGAGGCTTCTGGTTCAGGCAAGCGAGGTCGAAGTGCTGAGCCAGGGCGTTCCATCGAATGTTAACTGGGAAGCGGACCCACATTCCCTCACTTTCGACATCGGGAAGATGGTCTTCGCGACAGGGACGGTTGTGAACGAAGGGGGGGAGTGGCTACTCAGGGGCCCATCCCCTAATGACAGCATATGTTTCCTCCCCTCTGAGGAGGATTTAGACCAGTCCAACCTAAGTGGGACCTCTGGAGTCTGGGCTGGGAGATTGGCATGGGCAACGGATGAGGCCGAAGTCTGCCTTGATAGAGGATATGACCTCATGTCGGAAAGAGAGACAGGGGAATTCGGAGATAGCACAACAGAACTCTCAGCCGTTGCTTCGGACCCGTTCTCGTACGTAGGCGGTAACTACACATTCGAAGGTTGGGTAACTGACCCTATCTCTCCAGACTACGACAAGGGTTACGTCGGAGATGGGTCTGATTACTACGAGAGGCAGACTAAGTTGAGATTACTGCTTGTAGGAGAACACTCCGAATACATCGAGGCAAACCAGCCAATCAGGTTCAATGCCACGGTTCTGTGGTCTGATGCCGATGGAAGAGTGGTTCTAGAGGCCCGATCATGGACTCTTGGCGATTCTCCTGACCCGGTAGTTCTCAATTGGGGTGATGGTTACAATTCTTGGAGATGGGACTTGGGCAAAATGGTCCAACTTAGTGGCGAAGCTGTGACTGACGAAGACGGGGTTGACTGGATTTCTAGATCCGGTTCCGACGAGAAAGTTTGTCTCCTGGGAGATGGAACTGAGTCTATTGAGCAACTTTCCATCGGGGAGCCCGTAAATTGGGTCGGAAGGTTGAGCATGGAAGAATTTGGAATGGAGAACACAGCTAGATTCTGCATAGATGTGAGATAGGTGATAATTTGGACCCAATTCTTGTTGACTTTGGATGGTTGATAGCCTCGTTCGTTTTTGGTGTGGGGCTCGGATGTCTAACAGGGCTTATCCCTGGATTTCATGTCAATAACGTTGCGTTGATCGCCCTGAGCCTCTCACCTGTCGCAGTTGGAATAGGAATTCCTCTTGACGCGGTTGCAGGCATAATTGTGGCGTGTGGAACAGTTCACACCTTCTTGAATTACATCCCAAGCGCGCTGGTCGGTGCACCTGATGACAACATGGCTCTGGCACTGTTGCCTGGTCATCGGATGTTGATTTCTGGGCAGGCCGCCCAGGGGGTCGCCTACTCGGCCAGAGGGTCGCAGATGGGCATGTTGATGTCGATTCCACTACTAATCGTAGCCAGATTACTATTCGGAGAGAATCCGGGCCTTGGGCTGTACGAGTCCAGCAGGGATTTTCTTCCTTGGCTACTACTGATTATCTCAATATTCCTCATTATGACTGAAACGACTAGGTTAGCATGGCCTGAGTGGATGCAGAGAGCTACTAGAAATTTCAAGATTCCACTTCCAAGGCCGATTAATTTAGATCTACCAATTGGCAAGTTCAGGTACAAGAGAAATTGGAATGAAATAAATTTGAGCATGGGTTCCAGTTCTAGAGTAGCAGGGATTCTGGTTGCTACTGCATTTTTTCTAGTCTGTGGATTCTACGGTTGGGCAGTATTCGAACTGCCCGGTAGATCCCCAGTAGGTATGCCCTCTGCAACTCTGCTGTTTCCTGGTCTGGCCGGGCTATTCGGAATAGCAAATCTGATAGACATCTACGTTACAACCTCTGAAATTCCCCCTCAGAAGCAGAACTGGAAAATGCCTCCTGTAAGGCCTCTGGCAGTGCCGACGTTCCTATCGGCCGTGGTATCTTCCGTAATGGCGATTCTTCCTGGTATGACTGCCGCTCAGGCGACTGTTGTAGTCATGAGTGCCAGAAATTTGTGGGGTAGGCTGACGGATCCCAATTACATCCCTGCGGACTTCGAGCACGGCATACAGCCCGGATTCGTACCAAAGCAATCCTTTACTAGTATCTCAGGGGATTTGGAGGGTCTTTCCGCCGAGGAGAGAGAGCTCTTCGAAACAGCACTTGGGGAGGCCGCAGAGGCCAGTCCGGACCTGGACCTCAGTGCCCAGAGTCAGCAACAGGATCTTGAGGTGATTGCGGTTCTCTCTTCAGTGAATACTGCCGTCACTGTCATGGTTCTGGGTTTTCTCTACATGGTGGGCAGACCAAGAAGTGGTGCGGCTCTCGCCCTTAACATGATGTACCCGATTGACGGATGGAACGCCGTTGAGCCTCCGGCGGATTTCGTTAGGTTGCTAGGAATAACTATTGCAGCTGGTCTGTTCGCGGTTCCAGTAATGATTGAGGTTGGAAAGGGGATGCTTAAAATGCATGAAATCGTACCTCTGAGGACCCTTGTTTTCTCTGTAGCCGGGTTCGTTAGCATATTGGTCTGGCTTTCAACTGGTTGGGTGGGAGTCGGCGTGCTGATTGTGGGAACAGGCCTTGGACTGATGCCTCCCCGTATAGGAATTAGGAGGAGTCATGCTATGGGGATAATACTAGTTCCGATCATGCTCTACACATTCGCACAGACGTTTGACAGCTTTGGTTTCATATGATAAAAACCCCAAAAAATTGACTTCAGAATAAATCTCGACCACTGTAACCCTTATGTTCAATACATGACTCCCGAGAAGGGAGTGTGGCGACAATGACGGACAAAAGGACAATGGCAATAGGGATAGGAGCTCTGCTCTTATTTGTTAATTTGGGACTGATAGTTACTGGTTTTGTAGACGGTCAAATAGAGAGCACTGTCGAAAGTGCTGTTTCAGACGGGATGGACGGAATGGACGATGATGGTAACATGGATTACACCTATGACTACGACGAAGATTGGTTGAATGTCTCTGGTGAAAAGGCCTATTTCGCTAATTCTATCTCCAATCTTGATGATGTTCAGGCAAATGGGGCTGATCCAACTTACGAGATGATAGGTCCTTTCATCTACTACGAGAACACGACGCGTGAGATTCTAGATTTCGATTATGATGAGAATACAATAACTTACTCTGGCTATGAGATATACGAGTGGTGTGAGGACTGCACTTGGATGGACGATGAAGGCGTGGAGCACGCGTCCGTTTCGGGAGATACCCTCACAAATCAAGTGAACATTCTCTGGAACACCCAGAGAGTGGCTGGAATGAATACTGGTATTGAATATCTAGAGATTTTCGCCCAAGGAATGTTTGCGGCCAATATGATTGAGTTCGACCTCGCAAACAGAGCACCTAGTATTTGGGCATCTGAGGACATCAGTTCGATGATGACAGAAACTACCAATGGGGATATGGTGCTAGCTGGTGCATATCTCGCGGCTGGAGGAGACTCTGGAATGGCAACATCCTTCCAGAATCTCGAACAGTCCGTAATGTACGATGCCGTAGACCCGTCCACGGGTGTTTGCATAGCCCTAACTTGTGACATCGGTCCAGTTCTGGTTGCCGGAATGGGAGCCCCTGATGGAGGGCAAGTGACGCAGACAAGAGCGGCGCTGTATGGATACGGCGACAGATCCGAGCCAGAACTATCTGCGATCGACTTAGGAGTGTATGCCCTAGCAGCTAACGCCTTCGCGACAAGAGGAGGTGGTGATGAGATCAACAACGAGACTCCTCAGTTGCGAGAGAGATTCCAAGAGGTAAGCGGTGTAAATATTATCAATCCAGATACACTAGACTTCCTTCTTTTCGATGACTTCAACGGACTGCTTGGGACGTTCACACTTTCTGGCGTTACCCTCCCCGGAATGGTAGTTGGCCTCCTACTGCCCTTACAGAGCGGTGACTACTTCACTGCAATGGAGACCTACAATGTCGGACTACTCACCGTAGTCGATATCGCCACCTATGCCGAGACATGGGTCGGTTTGGGCCTATTAGGCTCACCCACGGAATTTGAGAATATTCTGCTCGGAGGCCAAGGGACCCTTACTGCTCCAGAATGGTGGATGGGTGCCTTTGGAGGACTTGACTCGTTAGGCGGGACATACATCGAGGTCGGACTAAACATTGGGGACTATGTTGGAATGGCTTCACTATCTGCCGAAAAGGCGGACTTCATTCTAAATGATGACAGCATCGGCCTGAAGACTACTTTCTCAAGAGAGTTCGTATATGGCGAGCTAGCTGGTATGTCGCTTCCAGATGAGAATGGAGTTCAGTCTGTTTGGGATGATGCATATGTCGCGAATCTGTATGACATCGATGAGAGCTCAGCGGGTGCACTGAGATCGTGGGTTGGGGACTTTGTTTTCGAAGTTGTAATGCCCGTCCTCATTACTTTCCTCAGTGGTAATACCGAGTATTATTCAATGCCCATAACGCACTGGCTTTTCGGCTTCAGTGATGCTGCAAGCGCGTCCTTCGGATTCTTCCCATGGGTTAGCTTAGAGACCAATCTGACTTACTATGGTTCAGATGGAATAGGCACTGGCGACTTCTCGGTGTACAAGATGAGTACTGCTGGAGAGACCAAAGGTCAGAGACTTGCCCAGGGATACATCAACTCTGATGGAGATGGCCTGTGCGACTATGACTACGATTCAAGTGGTGTTTTCATTGGGTACGACCTTCCTTGTGAAGAAGGTCAAGTTTACGGAATGACCGAGCATCTAACTTGGAGAGCTCCTCACAGAGAGGATGGTTCACTAGGTCTGCTTTCTGACCACGCTGGAAATACAGACACGTCGCTGATGGGAACCATTGGCGGAGTCTCCGCTCCATTGGCAAGTCCCAGTGATCCATTCATGGTGAACGTCGCGGGATACGCTATCGCAACTTCCGAAGTTGGCGAGGACGTTGAGTTCAAAGGAATCCCCATGGTAGAACACAGGGTTAGCTTGAATCCAGCCAATACACAAATCCAAGGGAAAATCCTAGGTGCGGGAAATTGGGTGGATGCGCTCCCAGGGGCATTGCCTGTTTACCTCGGTGCGGACATTGACATGAAAGTCGAGCCAATCTCTAATGCAGTTATGTACGGTAAGGTGAAAGTGACCTTCCACCTTGATATGAGAGGTACTGGTTCATCAAATCCTGTCATCGGAGAAGATACAATGCCAGTGTTCGAGATTCACACTTACAGCGAGATAGCTGATGAGGATGCTTCTGACTTCAATGCGCAAGTCACCGATAACATGGGACCATTTGGGTGGACAAACTTCGGTGGCAGTGTTGGCGGGATCCTTCTGGTGATTTCAGTCGTGCAGGCTATGTTCTACGTAATTGGAATCGGATTGATTGGATATGGCGGACTAGTTATGAAGGACGAAGATGAGGAATCCCTGATCGCAGAAGAAGAGGAATAATTACCCATTCCTGTTGATATTTGGCACGAAGGGTTTGAACCCCCTCGTATGGACGGAGTGCCATGCAAGAAGGCCGGAGAGGTTTATCCCTACTCGTACTCATATCTCTGATACTCTGGTCTTCCAGTGGCATGGCATCTCCTGGGAATGAAGATGGGGGTGTTGGGTCAGCGGTTTGCGAATCAATATGCATTAGCGAGGTGATGCCTAATGCTGATGGCTCGGACCAGGGAATGTTTCCCCAGGGAGAATGGGTAGAGTTAGTTAATTCCGGAAACTACGATGTCAATCTGTATGGTTGGGCGATTGTTGATATTGGGGGTTGGTACCATCCCATCAATGAGCAGAGCTGGGTGGGTTTTGATGCCTTGGAGTCTCCCTATGTTCTCAGATCTGGGGGGTATGCCATCATAGCAGAGAACGAGATTGGCACACTCAGGTTAAATAATGCTGGAGAAACAGTTTACCTAGTTGATGATGGTAACCAGACGGTGGACGAGATCGTAACAGGCTCAGCCTCCAATGGGATATCCAAAATAGCCGATCCGTCTGATACGGACGGAATATGGGTTGATTCAATCGAGCCCAGCCCAGGGAACGCGAACCCCGGCGGGGGCGATGGAGATGGACCAATAGACATCGAAGCCTCTTGGTGGGATGGGGAGTTTGATGTCAAATTTACCAGAATTATGCCTGGCGAGGTACCGAATAGGAACAATGACTGGTTTGAAATTACAAACATCGGAGACGAAGAGGTTAATTTGGAAGGTTGGAATATTACGAGAGTTAGTTCATCGGGAGAGTTCCATTCAACGATAAAATCATTGGAGATGATGCCCGGCTCTTCAGTGGTCATTTCTGAAAATCCATACAACCTACTACTGGATGGAGGGATAGTGTCACTAGATGCAAATCAGATTCTGACGGCCTCACCCTGGCTGGTGAATTCAGGTGGCTCACTTATCCTAGCTGAGCCCAATGGGACTGCTGTTGACTCGATAGTGTACGGAAATGGAATCGCTGGGGTTGACGGTTGGACCGGTCCTGCCATATCGGTACCCGGCGATGGGTCACCGGGATTGATTCTCATGAGGGGGCTGGGATGCGGAGAATACCCGGATACAGACACTGGATCTGATTGGGAGCAGAGATGGATTAGGATTGGAGCATCGACATTCTGTGATGAAGGAGATTTCCTCACTGAGCAGAACTCTACTGCGGTCGCTTCTATTGGCCCTGAATCGACATATAATGACCTAAGAAACTGGATAGATACCGCACAAAGTGAGTTGCATCTCCATGTTTACCAATTCATGAGTACAGAATTGACCAGTGCGGTTATTGACGCCATAGACAGGGGCGTGGATGTAACACTACTGTTGGAGGATGGAATCCTAGATGGGGCCAGTACCGTCGATAACCAGAGAGGTCATGCTCAGGCTGTTCATGATGCCGGAGGACTTGTCCTCTGGATGGAGGATCCTTCTCAGATAAGTTCGCCCTACAGATACATCCACAGCAAGGTAGCAGTGAAAGATACTGAGAGTGTGTGGATCTCTTCTGGCAATTGGAAGGAAACCAGTGCTCCGGTAGACCAAACAGGAAATCGTGAATGGTCCCTAATTGTGAACTCCGTCGACTTGGCAAACTTGGTGCTCTCGAGAATGGAATGGGATGAGAATCAGAATAGTCTCCATATTTCAGCCCATCAATCCAGGCATTCACCCTCTTCTAATTGGAGGATGGATTTAGCCCAGAATGCCACGTCAGGGAATACTCCTGAGATTATTGATGGGCCGTTCGATGGGAAGCTGATAACGTGTCCAGACGATTGCGTCACATCAATAGTACAGATGATCTCATCTGCAGAGTCCTCGATCGATCTTTCTGTGCAATATCTCGATTTGGACTGGTACTGGGGTTTCGGTGAGAACCCAATGATTGAAGCATTACATGAAGCGGCCATAAGAGGAGTACAGATTCGTCTTATCCTGAATGGATTTTATGCTGAGTGGGACGAGGAAATAAGAGACACTGTTCACCTGTTTAATACAGACTGGAACGGGACACAAGGTTTGGATACCACTGCCATACTGATGTCAACATCAGAAAATATTTCCAAACTCCACAACAAGGGAGCAATCATAGATGGTTCTAGTGTTCTTGTTGGAAGTATGAATTGGGGATCAAGTGCCGCCCTCAGGAATAGAGAGATGGGGATATTGATCAACAATGAGGAGCTTGCTTCAATTTATCTTTCCTCCTTTGACTCGGATTGGAGGAGAATGGATTCCAGCACAGACTCTGACGGTGATTTGATGCCAGATTTTTGGGAGGATCTGTACGGATTGAACCGTCACTCAGCGGCGATAATGGGGACTGCATTGAGCGAGCAGTCAATGGACCCCGATTCCGATGGCCTGAACAACCTGAATGAGTATCTACTTGGTGGCAATCCTCTAGAGGTAGACACGGATGGAGACTGTATTTTCGATGGCAATGAGGAGGCTTTCGCTCAGAGTGTACTTCGATCGCCCAATATTGCCATGCTATCTGGAGATGTCGACGAGAATGGAATACCTGACGGAGAGCAATGGGGCTGTGATGAGATTACTCCGACGGAGCCTGAAGAAAATGAGTCCGTAGAAGAACCGGATGTGGAAACTGATGAGGAAGATGAAGAAGAGGGGTTCCTAGATATCCGGGAAGACGCGATGTCGCGTCCGGGAGCTAGAGTTCTGTTCGTCTTGATGGCTTTGTCCGCAGTGGCCCTGTTGATTTCTTCATGGGCCTCATTCAGGAGACCCAGGAGTGAGACTGATGAGATCCTAGTAGATGACTCGGGATACAGATTTGACGACTCTGGATCAAAATTGGCGATTCTGAAAGGCACTAGCTTCGATAGAGATTCAGCCGATTCACGATCCCTCACCAGAGGTAAGGATGATGGCTTGCATGGTGACATTGTCCTTGATGGATTTGGATTCGATAGAGACAGGACTACCAGGGATGAAATCCAGTGGAGGCTCGACTCTGGGCAGACAATGGAAGAGATTAGGAGAGATCTCGGAGAGGAAGAATGATGGCAATATCTATCAGAGATTTCATCGAAGGGGTAACTGACGGAAGTCTGTCAGATGATGAGATAATTGAATGGTTAAAAGACGTCTATGAAAATGGTATGAGTGACTCGGAAGTCACGGAGTTAACTTTGAGAATGAGGGATTCTGGGGAGACTGTGAATTGGGACGACAATACGAAAGTAGTCGACAAGCACTCAACTGGAGGGGTGGGGGACAAAGTATCTATTGCCCTGGCTCCGGCTTTGGCTGCCTGCGGACTTAGCGTCCCCATGATATCAGGCAGGAGCTTGGGCCACACGGGAGGAACTCTGGATAAGCTAGAGTCTATTCCTGGATTCAATACTGATATCGGCATTGAGGAGTTCATGAATCAGGTCGACGAGATAGGGCTGGCAATTGTCAGCCAGAAGAAAGATTTGGTCCCTGCTGACAAACGTCTCTATTCACTCAGGGACGTTACAGGGACAGTAGCCTCAATCCCTCTGATTACTTCGTCAATATTATCTAAGAAAGCGGCTGAAGGAATTTCCTCCCTGGTACTTGACGTGAAATTTGGAAGAGGGGCATTCATGGAGGACATTGGATCTGCCAGAGAGCTTTCAGAGTCCATGGTTGGAGTCTCGAATGGATTGGGGGTGTCGACGGTTGCCGTACTATCTTCTATGGATCGGCCAATCGGCTACAGTGTCGGAAATTCTCTAGAGATTCTGGAGAGTGTCGAAACATTACTTGGGAGAGGGCCGGCTGATTTGGAGGAGTTGGTTTGCGTATTAGGAGGATTACTTCTGGAGTCTTCTGGATCTTCAAATGACTTCGAGGAGGGTGCGGCGAGGATACTAGATAGCCTGTATGATGGTTCTGCCTTTGGGAAATTCATCGAAATGGTAGGCTCACAGGGAGGGGATCCAGATTTGTTTGAAAGTGAAGTCTCACTGCTAGAAGGATTGGGGATACTAGACCAGACTCTGAAGTCAGACTCTCTAGAAGCAAAGCAAATTGGATGGATAGCAGATATTGATGCTATGGCCATTGCCGAGATATGTCTTGAACTGGGAGCTGGTAGACTAAATCTCGGAGATAGTATAGATCATCAGGTAGGAATTGTCATGGAAGTTCAAGTGGGAGATTCTGTCGAAATAGGTGATATTTTAGCAACAGTGTATCATCGTGGAGAAAAGATAGTGCCCCTTCTAGAGAGACTGGAGACAGCCATCTCATTTTCTGATTCTGAGCCAGATGTGATTTCAAGAATTGCTGAGGTCATCAGATGAGGCTCTCCCATATCGATAGGATAAGGGCAATTGCAGTATTGTGCATGGTAGAGGTACACACGGCCGCCATAATCCCCCCGAAAGGGATGTCCGTAGGTGATCCGGCAGCATTTGTTGCTGCCGCGTTCGGGGGAATGGCGGCTCCATTGTTCGTGATGATATCCGGATGGGGGATATACATGAGTGCCTCGAGAAGGATGGGAGACGGACTCACCGGTGCACAGGACTGGGCATCATGGATGGTTCCCAGGGTTGCATTACTTGCTTCCTGTCAAATTCTGGTGAATCTGCTACTAAATGCAGACAGAGGAGGTAGATTCGAAGTAATTACTCCCGGGGTACTAACCCTGCTTGCAATCGCGACAATTCTGACTCCGGTGATAATCAGGCTGGGCATGGAAATCAGGATAGGACTGACCTTAGTCCTGATTTCTTCTCCCTTAATTCTTGGAGATGCCTCAGGATTAGGATGGACTTGGTGGGACAGAGTTGCATCAGATGGCGTATCAGAATGGGTATCGAGGCTTCTTTGGAATGGGACCTATCCCGCTGTTCCCTGGATGTTCTACATTCTTCTAGGAACATTAGTGTACGACCTAAGTGATAGTCGGACAAATAGGGAGCGAATCATCGCCATTGGCCTGATTTCGAGTGCAGTTACTTTCCTAATCTCTGAGAGGGAGGGGGTCCCTTGGGCACTGACTGAGGGAGATGCTGTTCTGACATTCTTTCCTGCTAGTACCTCATTCCTAGTTGTTTCAGGGACCTTCGCGCTTCTGGTACATAGGATTATGGAGGGTTCAGAGAGCTCTGGAGGGGAGCCTTGGGGAGGGGACAGTCTTTCATTCCTCGAACCACTTGGAAGAATTACCCTGACGGTATATGTCTTGCACTTTGCAGTTCTGGGTGTAGTAGCATATGCTATGCAAGGAGAGCCTAGGCTGGAGCTGGTTCCTGCTTTCGCAATTACTATTGGACACACATTGGTTTGGATTCCCTTGGCGAAAGCACAGCAAGAATTAATTCCTGAAATCTCCCTTGAAGGACTGTTGAGAAAAATGAATCAGTCATTGAGATAATCTGTAGTCCATGAAATTGGTCCGAACCATGTAGAGCCTTCCTCGTTCGTAGCTTGAATTCTACCGTAGTATGTCGACCCGCAACATGTCAGCCCCGATACTGTTTGAGAGTGGTTGCCGACAGATGTGTCACCCAAGCCGGCACTGCCTTCCCAACCGGATGTCTGGTTCCCCATATCTGCCATACCATAGTAGAACGTGAGTGTGGTATTTGTCCCATTGTCATAAGTCTCCCAATAGATTGTGGTGGATGTAGCGCCAGAGGGATCGGGCGAAGAGATATTGCGAATAATGGCATCATAAACGAAGAATTCCCCTCTGAGAGGGTCATCTACCCATACTGGTAGATGAGTTAGCGAGTCGTATGTGTTCGAGGTTAGTGGGAATCCCCAAGCGTCGTGATAAGGTGCTAAGTTGTGTCCAGTGGCGTTAGAGAGGTGCAATACCCACGCATTGAACTCTTCCTCGTCGGTAGACGGTACCTCTGAGGGAGGGAGTGTGTAATACACTGTCAATGCCTCCGTTATAGGGCTCCAATCCCATTCCTCCTTGATCAGTATGTAGGTATCTAGAGCGGTCCAAACAGACCAGTTGGATATGTTTGAACCGTCGTTAAAGTAAGAATGCATTCTATTTGCCCTCCGTTCTGGATCTACTGCGCTATGCCCTTGGATACCGACCAGTTCCTCCATAAGGTAAACGCTTGCAAAGTTGCAACCTGTCTCAGTGGTCCCAGGAAGAGTAGATGGCATCCATTGGTGGTTGTGACCCAACTCGTGGAACATACCCCAATCACCATTCTCGCTCATGTGAGAAAGGTTGACAACTCCTTCAACACTTAGATCGTGTGCCATGAATGGGTATCCCGAGTGCATCCATCCAGCGGAAATCTGGACATCAAAAACCGCCCTCTCCACTCTTGGCCACGGCTCATAACCGTACAACTCATGTTCCATTGCGAGGGCTTCGTCCCACCATTCCATCAGAGCGGTTGGATTATTCAATTCCCTTATCTCATAGCTAGGCACTGTCATGATGAAATTATTGGAAACCAACTCTGTCCAAGGAGCTGGATTATCTCTCTGAGAGTATATCCACTCAAAATCGGATGTCTCATTTAGTACGAATATCGGGGCCATTACTGCGCCGGAGATGGTGACATTGAATTCTCCAAATTCTGAACCAGCGGGAATGGCAACATAAATTGGTCCGCCAAACGCATTTCCTACATCTGATTCAGATGTACATTCACCAAATTCATCACAGATTAGAGATGTGGTTGTGTTGTCTATCCACCAGTACCTGTGAATCTTGGAGTGCCTCTTAATCACGTCTTTCCCCCATAAACCGTCCGTATGTGCTCCTATCAGTATCCAAAACCCCAATTCCGAGGCTTCTGGACTAACTGAAACTGAGATTACCTCCCCTGGCGGTGCATAGAGTCCTGTGGACATCCTAATACTGCTTCTTGCACCCGAATAACCAAAATTAGAAGGGAGTCCGGATTGGTTTCCATCAATGGAAACTGTATGGGAAATCCTAGACGCATTTGAGGGGACTTCCCCGGGGAACTCCGTATGGCTGGGATGGATGGGTAAATCACTGGCATTGAGGCCCTGAGTAAGGGCTTCCTCCAACCTAAGGATGACATCGGCAACTGGATCTTCCCCTAGGTCATGACCTATTGAGCTCCACAGTGTACTGTATTGAATCACTGTCCATCCGGTGGAATTTACCAATTCCCTCAGTGGCGTCCAGAACTCCAGAAAGTCAAGTGGGACGATTACGGTGCAGTCAGAAATTGCGGAGTATGCGATAGCCGCTTCCTCTGCGGATAGTTCGATTCCCTCTACCCTATCGGAATAAATCCCTTGAATTGCATTTTGTGGGGTATGGTATCTATCAGGTATGTCAAAATCTATGTCGTTATACCCCCAATTTGAGGATACCATCAAACCAGTCGTCTGGGAAATCTTGTTTCCAGGGTAGTTGTGAGGTACATCGCTGTTTGAGTAAGACCAATACCATGCATGTCCGCCCATGATCAGACCTCCTCCCTCTAGCAGGAACTGCTCCAAAGCCAGGTTATCATCATCGTCGTGCCCATTCCAGAACTCATCGATCAGGCAGTCAACTTGCGACAGATCGTCTGGTGTAACTGAAAGATATACTGAATGGCCCTCGGCCTGAAGTTCGTCTTCCCAGTGATCAAATCCAGCCCCGTAGGCAAGGCCAACGTTAGCATCTTCACCACAGACCCATTCCACTGCTCTGAAATTAAATTCATGGTTCTGTGTAACCCAACTCTCGTGTCCGAGGCCGATCATCTTGCCTCTGCCCACATGGCTAGCGGAAACTACAGTAGAGTCGGTCGAGTCTCTTCCTAGTGGAAATGACCACTTTCCTATGGGTAAAATATGCGATGACCACCCTCCCCAATCTGCATCCTCAAGACCGTTTAGTAACTCGTTCTGATCGGCCCTCAAGTCATGAACAGCAATCCATATTTGCAGCCCGACAGAACCTCCTGTATTATTGGCCCAGATAGTGTACTGCTGCCAATCTGATCTCTCCGTCGGAGTTCCCGAAATTGTACCATTATTGAATAGAGTGATGCCCTCTGGAAGTGAAGGAGAAGCTTCCCAAGAATCTATGGAAGGGCCTTTGTTGTCAACCAGAATATTGATTGTTTCATTAGACTTCAGTGCAAATTCACTATCGGGCCAGTGAATTGCATCCGGAGGCATACTCGTAATCCTGAATCGAACTTCCGTGGTGGCCGAGCCACCAGAATTATTGGCCCAAATACTATGGTTGGTCCACGTTTGCAAGAAGGTCGAGTTGCCAGTTATTGAGCCTGTTTTCGAATCGAAAAAGAAGCCCTCGGGCAGACTTGGACTTATCTCCCATGTGGAGGGGATTCCGCCTTCTATGGAGGGAAGCACTATACCAGTTTCTTCGCCAATTCTAAGATCAAATTCAGAAGGCTCGTAAATCAGCCCAACAGGCGATTCCTCGGATATCTGAATCAGTATATTGACTGATGACGATCCTCCAGTGTTTTGGGCAGTTACTGTGTACTGCAATACTTGTTGTGGGTGAAGTGGAGTCCCTGTGAGTGATCCATCTGACTGGTCAATGTACATCCCATCGGGCAGAGAGGGAGACACTGTCCAAGTGAGGTTCTCCCCTCCGTCTAAATTGGGTTTAGAGACTATTTCTTCTCCTACCCACAAAAAGAATGGGTGATTTGGATAATAGAGGGAACTAGGCGTCTGATGCAATGTGATGATTCGTACATCTGTGGATGCCCCCCCTCCAATATTCAAGGCAGTGACTGTGTGATTTGAGTCACCTAATGATAAGGGGGTCCCTTCTATCGAACCGTCCTCCAGAATCAGGAACCCATCTGGCAGTGGAGGCTCGACAACCCAAGATTCTGCATCCCCTCCAAGGACTAATGGGGGATATAGCTCGCAATACTCCCCAATCTCGCAATACAGCACCTCAGCCTGATACTGAACCGAGTAAGGCCCGGGAGCGACTACCCCGATTTCAATTATCGAAGTTGAATGACCAGCCGCGTTCGAACCAATTATGGTATATTCGGCCATAATTGTCTGCAATTTTGGGGTTCCGCTGATTACCCCTGTTTGTCGATTTAATGACAGTCCGTCGGGAAGACTTGGGGTCACCAACCAATTTTGAGGGCCGTCTCCATTGAAACTGGGGGTCAGGGGTTGAATCTCGACACCAGATATGGTAGTTATTTCCTCAACACCATAGGAAAGTGACGACGGCATGATCATGGCCCTGCAGTAGTCTCCAGTGAAAATCTGCAAGGGAGTGCAGTCATCCTCGGTGATCACTGGGATGAAGCAGTCCTGATGGGACGGCTCTTCCTGACAATCGATGACAATTGGTTCGTCATCCTGATCAAACAACCCCAAACATCCAGATACAAGCATCAGAAAAGTCAGCATCAGAGCGGAAGCTCGCTTGCT
>Ga0066835_10000101_pt1 | contig 16040 bp, 15 predicted proteins | sample ETNtaG_3_FD_67280 | JGI IMG/M metagenome (GOLD analysis project Ga0066835, IMG submission 67280) | Marine microbial and viral communities from oxygen minimum zone, Eastern Pacific Ocean - ETNP201302SV84 | ecosystem: Environmental > Aquatic > Marine > Unclassified ... | reverse complement strand
TGGCTTAGAACCAAGTGCCGCAAGGCGTGGGGGTTCGACTCCCTCCATCCCTACCAAATTTGTTAAAATACATTTATGAAAGATGAAGACTTAATGAAATTGAGCGAGCATTTTTTTGAAAAGTGTCCGACAGAAGCAAGGAATTTTTTTCATCAAATATTAGCTAAATTGGATGAAATCGAAAAAAAACTTGATGGTTTAGAAACAAAATAGACCTAGTCAAAAAAATCAATTTTCGTAAAACTCCAAATTCCAAGAGTTATCGAAGATGATGATTGTTGGCCGTGATGAAGCTGTAAATCCCTCCATCACTCCTAAAATGTTACTATCAAACAGTGAAAGTTTTACGCACACCTGAGAAGTACTTTGAAAACCTCAAAGATTTTAATTTTGCACCTCACTATCTAACAATTCCATTTCAAGGACATCAGTTACAAATGCATTATCTCGATGAAGGAAGTAATCAAGAGGAGGTAGTTTTATTACTGCATGGTGAGCCAACATGGTCATATCTGTATCGACATATGATTACACCCTTAGTCGATGGGGGGAAACGGGTGATTGCTCCAGATTTAATTGGATTTGGCAAATCAGATAAATTGATCAAAGCTGAGCATTATAGTTATGAGAATCACGTTGCTTGGGTGCAATGTCTGATCAAAGCGTTAGATCTTAAAAATATCATTTTATTTGCTCAGGATTGGGGCGGGTTGATTGGATTAAGAATTTTAGCGCATCATCAAGATAGGTTCTCTGGATTAGTGGTCTCAAATTCGGATTTGCCAGTGGGGCAGGGAGCTACAAAGGGTTTCATGCAATGGCTAGCATTTAGTCAACAAGTGGAAAACTTTAATTGCGGTAAAATTGTTAACCAAGGCAGTATGAAGGCTCTAGATGCAGATGAAATAGCTGCATATAACGCCCCCTTTCCTGATGAATCGTATAAGGTTGGACCTCGGGTGTTTCCGCAATTGTTTCCCTTGATTGCTAGTGATCCTGAGGCACAAGAGAATGTGCTTGCTTGGGAGAAATTGAGAGGCTTTTCACAACCCACGATTACTGTTTTTGGGACTCATGATGAAGCTTTCATTGGTGCAGAAAAAAACTTTATTGATTTTGTGCCTGGTGCCAAAGACAGGATGCATCAAATTATAAATGCCGGTCATTTTTCGCAAGAAAATCAACCCCAAGCTTTAGTTGAAGCTATTTTAACAATTTAAGTTTTTGCTATAATTTTGAGATGCAAACAAAAATTCCACCCCCGATAGTGACATTGATCTTTGTAGGTATTTTATATTTATCTAATTCTCTAATTACACCTTTTGAGTTGGCATACCAAAGTGTAATTGGGATTTTTCTTATTTTAAGCGGGCTTGGTATCTTAATTGCATCAGTGAGAGTATTTCGTAAAGTGGGCACCACAGTTAACCCGGTCGATCCTGATCAAGCTTCGATGCTTGTCATCGAGGGCCCTTTTACTTTTTCCCGTAATCCAATGTATCTTGGTATGAGTGAAATGCTTATTGGTTTTGGTTTTATTTTTGGTGCTTGGCTAACACTTCCTATTGTTGCATTGTTTATGATTTACATAACAATTTTTCAAATTCTTCCAGAGGAAGCAGTAATGAAAGAAAAGTTTGCAGATTATGACGAGTATTGTTCCAAAGTGAGACGTTGGATATAAATGAGTAATGAGTTTGTTCTCTCAAAGGAAGTCCCGCAACACACAATAAATCAACCTGCACATCCAAAACATTATGCTTTTAGAACTGAAGCTTCATTAAATGATTTATATCTGTTTACTCAAGGTCAACCTTTTGAGTTGTATCAGACCCTTCGAGAAAATGCCCCCGTGTACTTTCATGATCCTATGCCTACAGACCCGGAACCTGGTTATTGGGCATTAACTAGTTACGAAGACATAAAATTTGTATCCATGAATCCTCAGATTTTTTCATCTCAGTATGCCACTGGAAACTTGTTAACATTAGGGGAAGAAGAGAACCGGCACCCTCGATTATTTCAAACAACTATAGATCATATGCTCAATTTAGACGGAGAAATGCATCTTGGGTTGCGCAAAGAGCATATGCCTTTTTTTCGACCAAATTTTGTTGCAGAATTGCAAGAGAAAGTTTCTCTTAAAGTTTCAGCATTACTTGATAATATTAGTGACATGGGTGAATGCAATCTTGTAAAAGAGGTCTCCCAACAGTTACCTATATTTACTCTCTCAGAAATTCTAGGCATACCCAAAGCCGATAGACAAAAACTTGTCGATTGGATGGAGTTTCTAGAACTGGCTCAGTATTTTGCTGTTGAACAAATTAAACAAAAGAATGAAGGTCATTCTGATAATACTCCTGATCCAGCAATGATTGATATGTTCAATGCCATGGTGGATGAAATGTTTGATTATGGCAAATCTATTTTGCAAGCTAAACGAGAAAAGCCTTCTAATGATCTTCTCAGTGCCATTGCAAATGCAAAAATTGAAGGAGAAAAATTATCCCAAGAATTTTTAGATGGTTCTTGGTTATTAATTATTTTTGCAGGCAATGATACTACTCGAAATACAATGAGTGGTGGTGTGAAATTATTGCATGATAATCCTGATCAAAAGGAGCTGTTAATCAATGACCTGAATTTGATGGATAATTTTGTCAATGAAACGGTTCGTTGTGTTTCACCAGTTATTCATATGCGCAGAACAACATTACAAGAAACTCAAATTGGACATCAAAAAATTGGCCCCTATGAAAAAATTGCCTTATGGTATGGAGCTGCCAATCGTGACCCTGCTGTCTTTAAAGATCCACATTGTTTTAATATTCTCAGAGAAAATGCAGATAAGCACTTAGCTTTTGGGATTGGGAGACATACATGCTTAGGCAAGCCTGTTGCCTTGATGCAACTTCGAGAATTCTTTTTACAATTTTTGACTCGTTTCCCTGATTATCAAGTTAATGGAGAATGGAAGGTTGCTCCCAATAATTTTGTACATGCAATCCAAGAAATGCCAATTACATTAAAATAGCATTTCCAAAAAAGTGTAAAAATCTTGGCATTTGGATATACTGCGACTCACACTTTTGAATCATGATCCCGCAACGATTTAATTTGATCTTATATTCTACTTTAGCTGTCATTATCTGTTACATCGATAGAGTAAATATTTCTGTGGCCATCATTCCTATGCAGGAACAATTTGGATGGAGTGACTCACAGGTTGGATTTATCTTTTCATCTTTTTATCTAGGATATATGTTAACCATGGCTTTGGGTGGTTATTTAGCTGATCGCTTTGGAGGAAAATTTGTTTTAGGTTGCGGAGTGGTTTTATGGTCTTTGTTTACTATTTTGACCCCACTTGCAGCCCATAATGGTTTTTTTGTGCTGTTAATTATGCGAGTACTCCTAGGGCTTGGAGAGGGAGTTACATTCCCAGCCTGGCATAGTTTGTATGCAAGATGGATTCCTTTTAAAGAAAGAACCAGAGCCATTGCTTTTACCAACAGTGGAATTGCAATCGGAACAATCATTGGTTACATAGGCACTCAACTCATTATCATTAGTTTGGGTTGGGAATGGGCCTTTTACCTTTTTGGAGTTATCGGCATTATTTGGTTCTTTTTTTGGAACAAAAATGTAACCTCTTACCCCAGAGACCATAAAAAAATATCTTCTGAGGAATTAAGTTATATTGAAAACAATGCTCCTGCATCTGAAGCTATTACGCAAATACCTTTATCCAAACTACTAAGTAATCTTCCATTTATAGCAATCATAGTTGCAACTTTTGCTAATAATTGGAGTTTATTAGTCTTTTTATCTTTTTTACCAAAGTTTGTTGATAACGAATTAGGTGTTGACCTTTCATCAGGGTCTTTTTTAGTTCTTATCATCATCCCCAGCATTGTTTCTGTAATTGCCCTTAACTTAGGTGGATATATTGCAGATACCTTGATAAAGAAAGGTTATAAAGTAATCAAGGTAAGAAAAAGTGCAAATTCTATTGGTTTTTTTGGTTCGGCAGCATGCTTATTCACCATCCCATTTCTAAATGATGTCTACACGATAATTGGCCTAATTTGTATGACCAATATTTTTACAGGAGCAGCAGCAGGGGGATTTGGTGTTAATCATGCTGATTTAGGTCCTAAATCTACAGGTACCCTAGTTGGAATTGCCTCAACTTTAGGAACTGCCGCAGGGGTATTGGGGAATATTATTTCTGGAATTGTGCTTGATTTAACTCAATCTTGGACTTTGGTTTTCTTTATAGCTGCAGGACTCCTCGTATTTGGAGGATTTTTTTATTTATTATTTGCCAGCGATAAAAAACAATTCGATTAAAAACACTTAAAAGCTATACATAACAGGCTATTTACAGAAAAAAAAGTGTGTTTTTTTTGGTCAAAATGCTATATTAAGCAAACTTATTTCATTTATTTAGGGGATTATATGTTTAATTTAAGAAATTTTACGGCATTAGCACTGTTTATTGGTTTTACAACAGTTCAAGCTGATGTTGAGGAAGTCATTGTTACTGCTAATAAGAAAGAGGAAACCGTACAGGATATTCCAATGAATATTTCGGTTATAACTGATGTAGATATTCAAGAGAGGGGTATCTCTACACCAGAAGACTTTTTAAGATCTTTGGCCGGTGTAACAACACCAGGTGGATCAAGATATTTTACCTTTAGGGGTCTTAATACCAGTTCTGCCCAAAGATCATCTGGTACAACATCAACTTATGTAGATGAAGTTCCAGGTGAAGTTATGAACATTTTTGATATTGATAGAATTGAGGTACTTAGAGGCCCACAAGGTACTCTTTATGGATCAAATGCAGTTGGTGGAACAATAAGATATATAACAAAAATGCCTGATGCTTCAGGTTTTGATTATAGCTATCAACTAGAATATGGAAAGAAAAAATATGCTCCTAACTCTGCTGTGAGTTATAACGCAATGGTGAATGTCCCCTTAAATGATAACCTTGCTGTGAGGGCAACATACTCTAAATCACTTGATCCCGGTATTTATCAAAACGTTATGACAATGGATATGGGTGTTGGTGATCAAGACGATGAGAGATATGTCGTGACTCTTGGTTACGAAAACGATGCTCCAAGGTTTCATGATGGAAAGGTCACTTCCATGGTGCGATATATTGTTAACGATAGACATGATGAGGGAATGAAGGAAAAAGGCAATGGTGATAAGCCAGGTAATGCTGATATTAATAGTGCTGACTGTGGTCCCGAGGCTGATTTCTGGTATAACTATATGGACCAACCTAATAGTTGTAGAGTTCGAGGAATTGCAAATAGTCTTGGAAGAGATTGGAGTCAATTTAATCCTTTGCTTGCTTTTGCTGAAGTCACTGATGAAATTCACAATGTTGTTACTACCTCTCTTGTATCAACAACCTCAGTTGAATCAGAGTATTTCACTACTACCGTTATCACCATGGATTCTGACTACGATGAAGATAGTGATACAGAGTGGTCAAGAATTGATATGGATGATCTTTATTCAGGTCCATTAGTTGTTACATCTGATAGTGAAACTGAAATAAGGGAAATTCGTCTCACCTCAAATCCAGGCATGGTTGAATGGACTCTTGGATATTATGACTATAAAGCAAAAGCTGATCCAAATTCAGTTGTCGAAACTCAATATGGAAGCAGCGCTGATGCCTATGATTATATTGCTAACGTTATTATGGGCTGGACAGGACCAGATGGTTCACAATATTGTCCTCCTTATTGTGAGGGTGATCTTGGCTATCCTTATATTTATTATGGTAGTTATACTTATTACAGCTATTCCGAAGAACAAGCTCTTTATGGTCAGGTTGCTTTAAATCTTGACAAATGGACATTTACTGCAGGATTTAGAGACTATGAAATCGCAGACGGCTTCAAATCTTCTGAGTTTGGAGTTTTTTATGGCGGATCTTTTGGTTGTGATGGAACAGCACCAGAGGGCACAACTTGTTCTGAAGAAAATGGTTCAGAATCTGACAACAGACCTAAATTTACTGCTACTTATCAACCCAATGAAAATTTAACACTTTTTGCTGTTTCTTCAGCAGGATATAGACCAGGTGGAAACAATGCTGCCTTGCCATACTTCTGTGCAAATGATCCAGAGGCTAGTTCTTTTCAAAGAAGGTATACCTCGGACAGAGCTGAAAATACTGAGTTTGGTATCAAGGCAAGAGGTGATTCATTCAATGTAAATGCAACCTATTTCATGATTGATTGGACAGATATACAGATAGGTATTGCTCCGGCATGTGGATGGAGCTTCCAAGCTAACGGTGGTGAAGCTGAAACTAGTGGTGTTGAGCTTGATTTTAGTTTTGCTCTTACAGATAGTTTATACGTTGATTTCGCTGGTTCATTTATGAGTGCTGAAACTAGTGTTGATATGCCAAGTTTTGGTGCTGTTGCTGGTGACAGATTGCCGGGCTCTGTAGAAGAACAATATAATGTTGGTTTAAGTTACGAGTTTGTTTACGATTCAAAGCCCTCTTATGCAAGAATGGATATGCTCCACTATGGTGATAGTTATGCAACATTTGCTCAAGATAAAAGTATGATGGCACCTAGTTATACTAAGTTTAATGTTAATGTAGGTATGGAGTTAAATGAAAACTCTTCACTTCAGCTTGTTGTAGATAATTTATTTGATAATAGAACACAAGCATTTGTTTATGCCATTAACAGTCCAAGTTGGAGACCTAGAGATTATCAACAATGGATACCACCAAGAACTATTGGTTTGCGTTATACCTATAGATATTAAACTCTATTAAAATTTAAAAAAACCAGGAATTAATCCTGGTTTTTTTATTCAACAGTATATTTTTGAAAATAATCAAAGATTTCTTGCTTTGATCTTTGTCTAGCAGTAGTCCACTCACCAGTATCAGCTAAATTTAATGGTTGCTTTGACTTATCTAAAATAACAACTCTGGGAATACCTTTTTGAGGCATGATCTGGAAATACTGCATTAGCTCCATATTGATGTCATACCTTCCAACATCAATATGTAAAACCTCAAATTTTTCTTGCATGTATTTTTTTATAGTTGGTAATTCAAGAGTACCATCCAAAATTCTACAATCAGGACACCAATTTGCTCCAAAAAAGAAAACAGGTTGTTTATTATTTTGAAGAGCATCTTCAATAAATTTCTCCACATCACTTTCAGACATTAAAATTTTTTTATAGGATTCAGGGAGTGGTTCTAAAACCACTTCATTATCTGGAACAGGTAAATTCATCGAGAAAATGGGCAAAGCAAAAAAAAGCAAGTAAAATAAATTATACAATGATGAGAATTTATTTAGACAAATGAAGTTATTTTTAAAGTTTTTTTTCATATCATTATTGTTATTTTTCTTAAGTATGTCACTGATATTCGTTTTTGCAAATGAATTACTTACTGTTTTTCCTGGAACAAAACTGGAACCTTCAATCATGTCTGAATGGAGAACTAGGACGATTCAACCAGCACTTTATGGCACTCTTGCCTATTTCATATTTAGATATTTAACTGGTAAAAATCCGACCTCTCCGGTTTGGCCAATTTTTGCCATCTTTAGTTTCTTTACTGCAGCTCAAATTTTCCTGTTTTTTGATGAAGAATATAAATTTGGATTAGCTGGTATTTTGACATTTGTTTGTTCAATTATTGTTATGCTTCTTCTCCGTCTTGCCCATAATCAACTTAAGAATGAGATAAGGATAGATACATTTTGAATAAGATAAGCATCCGTTTAGTTTTGATAAATCTATTTTTAGTTGCAATGGCTGCGATTTATTTACCCATTGGGCTTTGGGCTTTTGTAGCACCTATACAAGATGCTTTAGAATTAAATTTACCTTCATTATATGAGCAAGTTGGATTCTCAATCTTATCTCCAATAGGTTTTTCAGAATTTGCAGGTATTTATGGAGGATTAAACTTTTGCATTGGAGTTTTTTGCTTAGTAGGAATGTTTGTAAGAGCATGGGCTAAATTTATGATAAGTTTCATTACTTTCTTAGTTGCAGGTATTGCATTTGGAAGATTATTTTTTTTGCTTTTAGGGACTCAAGCTGGACTGCCAATAATTGTAAATAGTTTTTTGAAATTCGAAATAATTGTTTTTTTTCTGGGTTTATTAATGCTTAAGTTTTTAAAAGATCTCGACGATACCACTAACTGAAGCAATATATAAAATATAAAAAGTCAGAAAAGAAATTCCAAACATTACCCCAATCCATCTTGATAAAACATATTTAGATATAATAAGTGCAAGGGCAATGAACATTGCAGTCGAGATTATAAGAGGAACTAAATCACGATCTAATAGTTGATTTGAAATCACAAAATTGGAAGAAATTCCTAGCAAAGGTATTACAAGTACAAAATTTAGGACATTTGATCCAATAATATTACCTACAACCATTTCATTTTTACCTTTTGATAATGCAGTAATAGTAGTTGCTAATTCAGGCAGGCTTGTACCCAGTGCAAGAATTGATAAACCTATAATAAGCTCAGATACTCCCAAGTTTACTGCTACTTTTTCGGCATAGATCACTGTCAGATTTGAACCAATAACGATAAATAGGAATCCCATTAAGAGGTACATAAATTCCCGAATTTTTGAAAAATCATTAGATATGGTTTCAATATCAATATTATTTTTATCTTGTAAAAGTGCATATATAAAAAACAAAAAAATCAAAATAAAACCTAATATTTCAATATTTGAAATTATTTGGTCTTGGAGAGTGACAGCAAACAACATCACTACTAGAGCAACTGGAATAAGACTGATGAAATTAGCTTTGACCTTTACAGAGGCTATTGAAAAACAGGAAATCCCAAAAATTAAAGCAATATTGGCAATGTTGGAACCAACTATAGTTCCTATGGCAACGGACTCCAAACGATTAAAAATAGCACTTACAGCAACAAACAATTCCGGAATTGATGTACCCAATGCAACAATAGTCAAACCGATAAAAAATTCATTTACTCCAAAGTATGCAGCATAGTTTGATGAAGCATCAACAAACTTATTTGCACCAAAAATTAACACAGCAAGTGCAATGATCAGAACGAAAATATTTATCATTAGCATGACAAGATTATATAATTATTTAAAGTTTCTTGGAGAACTATATGAAAATTGAAGATTTATTTAAAATTAAAGGTAAGGTTGCATTAGTTACTGGTGGTTCAAGAGGTATCGGAGAAATGATTGCCGCTGGATTTTTAGCTAATGGAGTAAAAGTTTACATATCTGCAAGGAAAGAAGATCAGTTAAATCAAAAAGCAGAAGAATTGTCTGAGAAATTTGGAGGAGAGTGCATCCCCATTCATAATGATTTGGGGACTTTAGATGGTGTTGAGGAATTAGTTGCAAAGTACAGTTCTTTTGAGGACTCTCTAGATTTTCTAGTGAATAATGCTGGTGCAGCTTGGGGAGAACCTTTCGAGTCTTTTTCTGAGGGTGGATGGGATAAGGTCATGGATTTAAATGTTAAAAGTATGTTTTTCTTATCAAGAAATTTAACAAATTTATTGAAAAAAAATGCATCCCCAGACGATCCATCTCGCATAATCAACATAGGATCAATTGAAGGAATTCAAGTCCCACCCTTTGAAACTTACTCATATGCAGCCTCCAAAGCAGCCGTTCATCATCTAACCAGAGCTTTAGCTCGTAAACTTGTTTCAGAAAACATCACTGTCAATGCAATTGCTCCTGGACCATTCCCAAGCATGATGTTGGGGCCAGCAGTAAATCATGATTATAGCTTTATTGAAAAAACTAACCCTAGAAAAAGAATAGGATCACCTGAAGATATTGCTGGACTGGTGATTTATTTATGTTCAAGGGCTGGAGCATACACTGTAGGGGATACAATTACATGTGATGGTGGGATTGTAAATGCTTCCAGTAGTAATTGGACAGATTAAGATTACACTAAATCTAGGAAAGCTTTTCTAATGAGTTCTCTCATCCAAATATGAGACCCATCATTATCGTCACTTGCGTGCCACATTAGATGCTGTTCAACTTTGGGGAGACTTATCGGAAGTTTTTTCCAAGATAGTCCGTTGTTCACTGCAAAACTTTTAGAACATACTAAAACATAATCAGATGATTTTATTATCTCTGGAGTCACCATAAAATGTTGAGCACGGAGCACTATATTTCTTTTCAATTGAACTTTCTCAAGTTCAACATCTATTAAGGAAGGACCTTTCCGTCGATTTGAAATATTGACCTGTTTTAAATCAAGAAAAGTTTCCATCGAAAGATTTCTTTGTTTTGCAATTGGGTGTGACTTCTTAAAAGCACATACAAATTCATCTTGAAAGATTAAATCATGTTTAATATTTTTTGATTTTGGAATAATTGGATCAATCACAAAATTTAGCGCATTACTTGCAAGGGCATGAATGAAATCTCTACGATTGTACTGATAACTTTCAATGGTGATATGTGGGGCTTCAGAGTTTAATTTTTTTAGAATATTGGGTAGGATTCTTACTTCAGATAAATCATTCATTGAGATTCTAAAGGTAAGTTCACTTGTAAGGGGATCAAATTCGTTCGGCTCGTTCACACTTTTCTGAATCAGTGCTAGTGCTTTTTGAACATCTAAAATTATATTCTCAGTTTTTTGCGTAGGAGTCATACCAGAACCAGTTCTGATAAATAACTCATCATCAAACTTTTCTCTTAATCGTGATAATGCATTACTCACTGCTGGCTGCGTAGTTCCAACCACTTCAGCTGCCTTTGTAAGACTACCTTCGGTATAGATAGCGTTTAAAACTACAAATAAGTTAAGATCAAAGGTGCTAATTTTCATATAAAATTTAAGTAATAATAATTTTCTTTATTTAAGATTACTTGTTGATATACTTACCATGATAACAAGATACAGCAAACATTCACAGTATTTATAATATATTCTAAAAAATTTGTATTAGGGGATAAAAATGTTTAAAGAATTAAGACCAGAAGCAAAAGACTTATTAGAAAGAGTTAGTAAATTTTTACTGGATGAGGTTGCACCTAACGAACAAAAATTTGAACAACAAATCCGAAAAGACCAAGATCGTTGGAATTACTATCCTGAAATTGTAGAAGAAATTAAAGAAAAGGCTAAGTCACAGGGATTGTGGAATCTATTTTTACCAGAAAGTGAATTTGGTGCTGGTTTGACGAATTATGAATATGCCCACCTAGCTGAAAAAATGGGAAGATATAGTTTTGGATCAGAGGTATTCAATTGTTCTGCTCCTGATACTGGCAATATGGAAGTTATTGCGCGTTATGGAAACAGAGTGCATCAAGAAGAATGGCTACAACCTTTATTAGATGGGAAAATAAGGTCTGCTTTTGCAATGACCGAACCCGGAGTAGCTTCTTCGGATGCAACCAACATGGCAGCAACAGCTGTTCTTGATGGTGATGAATATGTCATAAATGGAGAAAAGTGGTGGACATCAGGGGCAGGAGATCCAAGGTGTAAGATTCTCATCTTTATGTGTGTGACTAACCCTGAAAATGCAAAGCATCAAAGGCATTCAATGATCTTAGTGCCTATGGAAAGTGAGGGCATAGAGATTGTCAAAATGATGCATGTTTTTGGATATGACGATGCACCTCATGGACATGGTCACTTAAAATTCAATAATGTTAGAGTACCTAAAGAGAATTTACTGCTTGGTGAAGGTCGGGGTTTTGAAATTGCTCAAGGTCGGTTAGGCCCCGGCAGAATTCATCATTGCATGAGATCTATCGGTGTTGCAGAAAGAGCTCTCGAGTTAATGTGTCAAAGAGGAACTGATCCAAATAAAAATGCTTTTGGGAAACCTCTTGCTCAACTTGGAGCAAATTTTGATCACATTGCCGATTCAAGAATACAATTAAATGCAGCCAGATTACTTACACTCGATGCTGCTCATAAAATGGATACTGTAGGGAATAAGATAGCTGCAAGTGAAATTGCTCAGATCAAAGTTATGGTTCCAATTGTGGCCTTGGATATCATTGATCGTGCCATTCAGATTCATGGTGGGGAGGGTGTTTCCCAAGTTACACCTTTAGCCAGTATGTATGCCCATATGCGGTGTCTCAGACTTGCCGATGGTCCTGATGAGGTCCACAGACGAGCTGTTGCAAGATATGAACTTGGCAAATATATATCGAAATAAAAAATTTCTGTATAATTTTGTGAGTTTGTAGATATGACTCTGTAGCTCAGCTTGGTTAGAGTGCTTGCTTGACATGCAAGAGGTCGCTGGTTCAAGTCCAGCCAGAGTCACCATTTATTTGATATAATCATGCCGCAATGTTTAAGATCCTATTAATTTCCTTTTCCTTCTTTCTTGTCAATAATGTATTTGCTTGGAATGAAAAATCTCCAAGTGATTTAAATATCGATTCAAAAAAAATTGAGCACTTGTTCAATTTGGCATTTTCAGATGATGCAACACAATCTGTAGTTTTAATAAAAGATGGATTCCTCATTGGTGAAAGGTATGCAAATGGATATGATAAAGAATCATTTGGAACATCTTGGTCAGTTGCAAAAAGTTTTTATGCAGCTTTAATTTTAATATCCATAGATAAAGGTGAAATAAAAAGCTTAGACGAAAGGATAGGGAATTATATTAATTTCAATGATGAAAGAGATGAAATAACAATAAGACAACTTTTAAATATGTCCAGTGGCCTTCAGTATCCTTGGCATCAGCATGAAGCAATGTTTTTTAAAGTTGATCATATGGAATACGCTAAAAAAATTGAGTTAGAAAAACAACCTGATACTCTTTTTGAATATAACAATATAAATTCAATGTTGTTGGGAGAAATATTAATTTCTGCAACTGGAAAAAAGGCAGATATTTTACTAGAGGAAAGGATACTCGATAAAATTGGCATTGCTAACAAAACACTATGGCGAGATGCTGCAGATAATGTCCTTACATACTGCTGCATTGATATGTCTGCAAGAGATTATGCAAAATTCGGTCAATTATTTGCAAATGATGGAACTTTTAATGGAGAACAAATTATTTCAAAAGAATTAATTGATGAAACTTTTCAATATGTTTGGGATACTCCATCCACTTGGACGACATCAACAAGGGGTTACTCCCTTCATTGGTGGGTATCCAGGTATGAAGAAAATTCCAAAATTTTCAATGCTAGTGGAAGATTCGGGCAATATATTTTTGTAGACAATGATAATGATGTAGTATTTGTTCGCATTACTAAATATCAACCATCTTTCGGATCTAAACAAAATTGGGGTGGTTTATCTTGGATCGGTAATATCAATAATGTAGGTTTTTTAATTTGGCTTTACCAAGGTTTAGAGAGTACCGGGTTGGTGAGTTTTGGGAATGCAGATGATGATATCTCCACTCCAAATACAAGATCAGATGGTGAATCCGATCAGTTCTATGATGATTATCACCTAATTCTCGATGCAATTCAGGATTTGTCTCAGTAGTCTATAACCAAACAAATAAGATCATTGGTATTGAGGCTAAAACAATCAAAATATCAAGAGGAAGGCCTAGTTTCCAATAATCTGTGAATTTATAATTCCCTGGACCCATCACTAATGTATTACATTGATGCCCAATCGGGGTCAGGAATGCACAACTAGCACCTACAGCAACCACCATTAAAAAAGGCTCGATGGGAGCATTTAATTGAGTAGCAATATTAGCAGCAAAGGGGGCCATGATGACAGCAGTTGCTGCATTATTGATTACATCTGTTATTAACATGGTAAAGATTAAGATGATCATTAAAATCCAAAAGATATCGAGATTTCCAGCAATACTTATGATCTGTGAGGCAACATTTGCAGTAATTCCTGTAGTTTCAAGTGCCTGACCAATAGGAATCATGGCTGCTAACATCATTACAATAGGCCATTCTATATGTTTATATAAATTACTCTTTAAGATTTTAATTCCAACAAATCCAAGAACACACACTAAAAAAGCAGTAATCACATTAATAACATTAAACGCTGCAAGTAAAACTGCACTGGTGAAGAAAATAAGGGCTTTTAAAAATCGGCTCCGACTAGGTAAAGTTGAAATATCTCGGGACTGTATTGGCATCAAACCGAGATAATTCATTTTTGCAATAACGTCTTCTTCTGCAGGATCTCTTATCCCTAATAATAATACATCTCCAATTTTAAAAGACTGTTTTGCAAGACTAGTTCTAAACTTTGCACCTTTCCTCCACATCCCAAGTAAAACTAACTCCTCATATGCAACTTTTTTAAAATAGTTTAACTTTCGTCCTAAAAGTCGTGAGGATGGAGAAATTACAACTTCAATTTCATCTACAAGCTCTTCATTTATATCTAGATCATCATTTGCTTTTTCAAGTCCAAAATTATCTTGGATAAATGCAGCATGATCTGGAGCAACCTTCATTACAAGATGCTGATTTGGTCTTATTTTAGAATTATTCCGAACTTTTGATACAGATCCATTTTCATTAACTATTCCCAAAATCTCAGTATCTTTTCCAGCCAATTTCACAAAACCCGCTATCGTCATACCGATCGCACTACTTGACTCACTCACCACAAATTCGAAAAGATAATTATCTAGGTCTATTAGATGACTAAGTGAATTAGAAAGTTTCCTTTGCTTGACTAGAAATCTACTTATTAGTCCTATTAAAACTATACTTAAAAAACTCACAACAATTCCCACATATGAGAAATCAAAAAAACTAAAAGCCACACCATCAAAATCTTTTTTAAACTCAGCTATTATGATATTTGGAGGGGTTCCAATAAGGGTATTCATGCCTCCCAAAATTGATGCAAATGCCAAAGGCATTAGAAATTTCCCAGCATGCCAACCCATTCTTTGACAAGTTGCAAGAGTAATTGGAAGTAACAATGCCATTGCACCAATATTATTTATAAAAGATGAAAGAATTGCAGCAATAAACATTATTAAAAAAAGAAACTGCATTTCACTGGGTTTAAACTTATTGATAAAGTTTCCTGTTACAGCAGCTAAACCAGCATCTTGCAGACCCTTACTAATAAGAAGCACTAACCCAACAGTAATTACTGCAGGATGACTGAGACCGGTAAATGCATCAGAAATATCGATGACTCCAGCAAGTACCAAAAAAGCAAGAGCACTAAGTGAAACAAAGTCATATCTATATTTTCCTGAAATAAAAAATGCTAATAAAACAACTATAGCGAGACTAAGTATGAGTTGGTCATTCACTTTTCAGACATCTGTTCAAGGTATATAGAGCTGGAAGGATAGGCAAAACCAGAATTATTTTGTTCAACAATTTTAATAATTTCCTTTATAAGTCTATGTTTGATTTGTTTAAACTTAGTGAAACCACATAGCTCACTGTAACAAAGAATTCCTATATCTATAGAGCTTGCTCCAAGTTCATTAATGGTCACCAAATTTTCTTGATTTGGATTTTTCGTAAAATCTTTGGATTCAGAAATATGATTTTTGATATCAACACATATTTTTTCTAAATCATTATTTGAGGTTGAGTATAAAAGATTGATAGTCCAATTAATTCTTCGATATTGCATCTCACCGTGATTAATTAATTTTACATCTGATAAATCTTTATTGGGAATAATCATAGGAGCTGTATCAAAAGTTCTGATAACTGTTGACCTAAACCCAATAGTTTCAACTATCCCATGTAAAGCACCAGGCACCTCGATTCTGTCTCCAGGTTGGAAACGATTTTCACCAATAATTAGAATTCCAGAAATCAAATTTTTAAAAAGATCTTGAGCTCCTAAAGCAACAGCAACTGAAAATAAACCGAGACCAGCAACCAATGGACCAATCTGAATACCGAAGATCTCCAATGCTATAGCAATTCCAATAATCCAAATGATAGCTTTTGACGCTCTTTGTAACCATGTCTGCATAGATTCTGTTAACCATGCTGTAGATGAGAGTGCAG
>Ga0066835_10000100_pt1 | contig 16177 bp, 12 predicted proteins | sample ETNtaG_3_FD_67280 | JGI IMG/M metagenome (GOLD analysis project Ga0066835, IMG submission 67280) | Marine microbial and viral communities from oxygen minimum zone, Eastern Pacific Ocean - ETNP201302SV84 | ecosystem: Environmental > Aquatic > Marine > Unclassified ... | reverse complement strand
GATGATAAGTTTGATTGATCAAAATCGAACTTAATATAATTTTGAGTTTGAACCACCTTTGAAATAGATAATTTCAGCATTCTCCTTTTTAAGGTTGATAAATCAAATAAATTAACCACTTCATCTGGGAATTTACCACATCTATCTTTCAATTCTTTCTCTATATTTTTAATATTTTTTAAATTTGAACCACTTAATCTTTGATAATATTTTAACCTTTCGTTTGTTGATGGGAGAAAGCTTTCAGGTAAATATGCAGGGATTAATAACTTTATTATTACTGTTTTATTTTTGGGTTCCTCTGTTTTTAATGCATCTTTTAACATTGAAAAGTACAGACTTAATCCAATTGTATCAACATGTCCACTTTGCTTATTGCCCAACAACTCACCAGCTCCACGAAGTTCTAAATCCTCCTCAGAGATTTTAAATCCAGAACCTAAAAATGAGTTCTCCACAATGACATCAATTCTAGATCTTGATTTTTTTGGGATATCATTATCTGGAATAATTAAATAACAATATCCTTGTACATTTGATCTCCCGATTCTCCCTCTAAGTTGATGTAATTGTGAAACTCCAAACTTTTGAGCATTATTTATAATTATTGTATTTGCTTGTGGGATATCCAAGCCCATCTCGACAATTGTTGAACAAATTAAAATATCAATTGAACCCTCTCTAAATCTATCTAATCTTGAGTTTATTGTTTTTTTATCTAATTGTGCATGAAGATAACTAATATTATATTTAGGAAGCCAGATTTTGAGTGTGTCAGATAATTGTTCTAATTTTGGAATATTATTTTCAATAAAGAACACAGAACCACCTCTATTAATTTCTCTTTCAATAGCTTCATTAATTTTTGATTTTGAAAATATTTCCAAGAATGTCTTTATTGGTAGTCTATTTGAGGGAGCAGTATATAGATATGAAAAGTCTTTTATGCCTGTGAATGCCATGTTCATACTTTTAGGTATTGGGGTTGCTGACATGTAGAGAATATGTGTAGAAGATTGTTTTTCCTTTATGATATTTTTTTGTTTAGTCCCAAATTTATGTTCTTCATCAATTACTAAAAGACCAACATTATTTAAATCAAAATCATCATTAAGAAGAGCATGAGTTCCAATAAGAATATCAATCTTTGCTTGATTAAATTGCGCAATAATATTTTTTCTATTTTTAGATGAAACATTTCTAGATATTTTTTCAATATAGATAGGATAACTATCTAATCTTTTTTTAAATGATTTAAAATGCTGGTCAGTCAAAACAGTACTGGGGGTCAAAATAATCACTTGTTTGCCACAAAATGCAGAAATAAAACTTGCCCTGATTGCAATCTCTGTTTTTCCAAAACCAACATCACCACACAACAATCTGTTCATTGGTTTAATCAAAGCTAAATCTTTAATAATATCTTGTGTCACCGTTACTTGATCAATAGTATCTTTGAATGGGAAATCATTTAAGAACTTATCAAGAATAGATCTTTCAACTTTCAGTGATGTTGATGTACTTTTAGCTCTTTGTGATTCAATGAAAAGGATTTCAGCAGCATGGTCCTCAATTTTATTTTTTATTTTTTGTTTTTTTAAGTTCCAGTTACTTTTTGAAAGTGAATCTAATGCATCATTCTCAAAGTTTTTTTTATGATGTTTTGATATAAGATTAAACTGACTAGTTGGTAAATAAAGTAACTCTTTATTCTTATATTGAATTACACCAAATTCATTTTCATTATTGGATGTTTTAATGTTTTGGAATCCTTCAAACAAACCCAGTCCATAATCTTTGTGAATAACATGATCACCTATGTTGAGTTCAAAATTTTTATGGTTAAAAAATTTATTCTTCTCTTTTCTTTTAACAACATTTACTGAATCATTTTTTTTAAAATTAAAATCAATAGTTTTGATATCAGAAAACTTATCTAAAACTTCATCAATGTTAACAAAACATTGTTTTGGTTCAATTAAAGGTCTCTTATGGTCAATATTCTCATCTTGATATCTTTGTTTTATAAAATTCTTATATTGTTGAATGGAATCATTTGATTGAATCTCTGATGATAAAAAAAGATTTTTAACATTAAAAATATCCAAAAAATTAACAGGAGACTTTATTAATAATGATAAATATATTTCGTAACCACTTGGAAGCTTATTTAAATTAATTTTTTGAAAAATTGAGCATTCAGATTCATCATTATTTATAAAATACTCTCTCCATTTTGATTTAAAATGCTTAACAACCTCAGTATTAAAAGGTATCTCATTGCTGTCACCTATGTAAACTTCATTTATTTTTCCTAATGACAGTTGTGATTCCAAACAATAAGTTCTTAAAGATTCAATTTTATTATCGAAAAACTCAAATCTCAGAGGATTTTCATAATTTATTGTATGTAAATCTACAATTCCACCTCTTATAGTGAACTCACCGACTGCATTAACTTTTTCCACTTGGATAAAATTCATAGATTTGAGCATCGTAATAAATTTATTGAAATTAATTTGATCTCCACTTTTAAGAAGTTGTTTTGATAGGAAGAATTTTTTTTCCGGATAATATTCAAGTAAGTTTTTAAATGATGAAACAAGAATTTGTGAATCTTCAAAACTATTTATTGCATTGACTCTTTGTTTCAGGATTAGATCAGGTGTTGAAAAATGATCATATGGAAGTATTTCTCTGTCGGGGAAGTCGACAATTTTGGTATCTTTAAAATCATTTTGTAATTTTTTTACAACATGTTCAGATTCCTTATTATTTGATGTTAAAACAAGTATTTTTTGTTTATTTTTAAAGATTTTACTTTGCAATAAATTTAGGTTGATAAGATTTTGTTTCACTCTTCAGTCTAGTATAATAAACACTCATTATAATTAATCATTATTAGGAAATATAATATGGAATTAAGTTTTACCTCAAAGGATTTAGAATTTAGAGATGAAGTTAGAGATTTTTTAGCTAACGAGTACCCATCTCATATCAAAGAAAAACTTGAAAAAGGTGATATGTTAAGTAAGCAAGACCTTATTGACTGGCATAAATCTGTTTCAAATAAAGGATGGATGGGTTACAACTGGCCCAAAGAATATGGTGGAACAGGGTGGTCACCTGCACAAATTTATATTTTCCAAAATGAACTTGGTTTAGCAGGATGTCCTCCATTTATCCCTTTTGGAGTGAGTATGGTTGGACCGGTTATTTATTCATTCGGTAACGAAGAACAAAAACAAAGATTTCTTCCAGATATTCTTAATTTTAATACTTGGTGGTGTCAGGGTTACTCTGAACCTGGATCTGGTTCAGATCTAGCATCTTTGAAAACCAAAGCTGAGTTAGTTAATGAAAATGGAAAAGAATATTACATTGTAAATGGTGCAAAAACTTGGACCACGTTGGCCCAACATGCTGATTGGATTTTCTGTTTAGTCAGAACAGATTCATCTGGAAAAAAACAAGAGGGAATATCTTTTCTCTTGATTGATATGAAGACTCCGGGTATCGAGGTTAAACCCATAATTACCATTGATGGTGATCATGAGGTTAACTCTGTTTTTTTCAGTGATGTAAAGGTTCCAGTAGAAAACCTTATTGGAGAGGAAGGCAAGGGGTGGACTTATGCAAAATTTTTACTAGCACATGAAAGATTTGGTATAGCAAGTGTAGGTGCTTCTAAAAGACAACTCTTGAGATTAAAAGACATTGTTAATGATTTAGACGATGAGTCTTTAACTGATAAAGTTTCTCAACTAGAAATTGATGTCATGGCACTTGAGTTTACTGAATTAAGATTATTATCTGAACTTGAAGGAGGTGGTAATCCAGGTGCTGAATCATCCATTCTTAAAATTAAGGGTACTGAAATTCAACAACGTTTAACTCAATTATTTGTTGAAGCAGCTGGAGAATTTGCTGTTCCTTATGGTGGACCAGAAGGTTTTATGTCTAATGTCAAACCAAATGGACCAGAATACACCAACGAAGTTTTGTCTAAATATCTTAATATGAGAAAAGTCACAATTTATGGTGGTAGTAATGAAATTCAAAAAAATATAATTTCTAAATATGTACTTGGTGTTTAATGGACCTTAAATACTCTGACGAACAGATACTTTTAAGAGAACAAATTCAAAAATTCTGTATTTCTGATTATGATTTTTATGATCGTGAAAAATATGTTCACTCAAATTTAGGTTATGATCAAAATAAATGGAAACTATTTGCTGATCAAGGGTGGTTAGCAATGCCCTTTTCTGAAGAAGAGGGTGGTTTCAATTTTGGAGCAATTGAACTTTGTATTATGTTTGAAGAGTTCGGGAAACACCTTGTTCTTGAACCTTATTTAAGCAATATTGTTTTATCTGGTTTCATACTCGACCAAAGTAGTTATTCAATGAAGAGTAATTATATTTCTGGATTAATTAGTGGAAACACTCAAATATCTCTTGCTTATGTTGAGGAAAGCAGAACTTATGATCATCTATCAATTTTAACCTCTGTTGAAAATAATAAGTTAAATGGAACAAAGAATTTAGTTTTAAATGGTTCAAATGCAGACAATTTTTTAGTAACAGTAATGATTGATGACGAATTTTCCTTGATCGTAATAAGTAATGATGAGGATGGCTTATCGATTAATAACTTTAAAACAGTTGATGATAAGAATATCTCTCAATTAAGTTTTGATAATGTAACTATTAACTCTGACCAAATTATCGCAAAAGGTGATGAGGCAAAAAGGTTACTTCAAGATGCATTATATTATGCTGCTCTATGTATTTCAGCAGAAGCTATAGGTTGTATGACTGCCTGTTATGAGAAGACAGTTGAATATACAAAAAGTAGAGAACAGTTTGGACAACCCATCAGTAATTTTCAGGTTCTTCAACATAGAATGGTTGACATGTTTATTGATACGGAACTATGTAAATCCTTATTATTTAAAGCAATGTTGGATATGCATGAAAATAATAATTCAAAATATAGATCTATTTCAGCGTTGAAGCATCATGTTGGAGTGCTTGGAAAAAAAATTGCAGAAGAATCCGTTCAACTTCATGGTGGTATGGGAGTTAGTGAAGAAATGTCCATAGGCCACTATTTAAAAAAATTTATTGTCATTGATTCACAATTTGGAAATTCCAAATATCACCTAACGCAATTTAAAAATATTGATGAAAGATCAAAATAAAAACCCTGACTTAAAAAAAAGGGATAAACCTGATGATTATTTTGGTGATTGGAAATGGAGAGAGGGTCTTGCTGAGTTGATGGTACCTATTGTTGGTAAACTTTATAGAGATGGCATAAACATTTTGATGTATGGAAATTCATTGGTTAATCAATCACCAACAGATATTATGAAATCACATCGATTTATAAGGAGAGTAGAGGACTCTGAGATTTCTGAACTCGAAACCTATCCTTTTTTAAAGTATTTAGAAACACAACAGCTATCTGATTGTGAAATCGATCTAGGTGAAATTGTTGTAGATTTTATGAATGAAGAAGTTTCTTTTGATGAACAAAATATTGAACAATATATTCAAAACCATGTTGTACAACCTTTATCTACATCTACTAATACTCGACCAGATAACCCCAAAGATATTGTTCTTTTTGGTTTTGGAAGAATAGGGAGACTGATCACAAGAATCATGGCCGAAAAAACTGGCCCAGGAAATTACTATAAATTAAAAGCAATAGTTGTTCGTAAAGGTAGTTCAGAAAATGATCTTTTAAAACGAGCAAGTCTTTTAAGAAGGGATTCAGTTCATGGTGCTTTCAGTGGAACTATAAGAGTTGATACTGATAATGATCTCTTGGTTGTAAATGGTAATCCTATAAAACTTTTATATGCTAACTCACCAGATGAGTTGAATTACTCGGACTTTGACATTATTGATCCTATCTTAATTGATAACACAGGCGCTTGGAGAGATATACAAGGACTAAAAAAACACTTAGATGCAGGCGCTTCAAAAGTTGTTTTAACTGCTCCTGGCAAAGGAGATATGAAAAATATTGTTTACGGTATTAATGACCATAATCTAGATTCTAAAGATAATTTAGTATCTGCAGCATCTTGCACTACGAACGCAATAGTTCCAGTTTTAAAAATTGTTAATGATGAATTTGCAATTGAGAATGGTCATATTGAAACGGTCCATGCCTATACTAATGATCAAAACTTAATTGATAATTATCATAAAGGAGATAGAAGAGGAAGAAGTGCTCCATTAAACATGGTAATAACTTCTACTGGTGCTGTTAAAGCAGTATCAAAAGCTTTACCTGAACTTGAAGGTAAACTTTCTGGAAATGCGATAAGAGTTCCCATACCTAATGTTAGTCTTGCTGTTATGAATCTAAATCTAAAAAATTCCACTACAAGAAATGAGTTTGTAAATTTTTTACAATTCACAGCTTTTAAATCTAAATATAGAGAGATCATTGGATATGTTAATTCAACTGAAATAGTTTCTTCAGATTTTTATTCAAGTCCATACGCATGTGTCATTGATTCGCAAGCTACAATAGTTAACAAAAATTCTGTCACATTATATGTTTGGTATGACAATGAATATGGTTATTCAGTACAAGTTGTAAATTTAGTAAAAAAACTTGCTGGTATACAAATGTTGAGATTACCAATTAAGGATTGAAAAATTTTTTTTTGGATATAAAAATATAAATATAATTTGAATAATTTAAAAGAGGAAGTAAGTTGATTCAAATAAAAAAAGGTCTTGATCTACCAATACAAGGCAATCCTAAAAATGTTATTAGTGAATCACCAAGGGTTACCTCTTGCGGTATTCTTGGCCCTGATTATATCGGTATGAAGCCTACAATGCTTGTTAAAGAGGGTGATCAAGTTTTAGGTGGTGAAGCTTTATTTGAAGACAAAAAAAATCCAGGAAATTTTTTCACTGCACCCACATCAGGTATTGTTGCTGCAGTAAATAGAGGTGAACAAAGAAGGCTTCTTTCAGTTGAAATTGATTTAGATGGTAAAAATTTAAATAAACAATTTAACTTTTCAGATGATAAATCAGCACAAATTGAAGCTCTAACTAAATCTGGACAATTTAATTATTTTAGAACTAGACCTTTTAATAAAATACCCTCTATCAATTCCTTTCCAAATGAAATTTTTATTAATGCATGTAATTCAAACCCAAACTCAAATGACCCTTTTATTTATATAAATCAAGAACAAGACTTATTTGATTTTGGCTTAAAAACCCTGAAGAATTTATACGATTGTACAATTCATGTATGTTATTCACATGATGACTTCCATCAAAATATAAACAGTGTTAATTATCATCAATTTATTGGACCACATCCAAGTGGTCTTTCTGGGACACATATTCATTATATTTCTCCGGTTAATGAGAAATCAAAAACATGGTATCTAGACGCACAGGGTTTATTATCCATTGCTCATTTTTTTAAACATGCTGAAATTAGAAATCATAAATATGTATCAATAGGTGGCCCATCTATTGAAGAGCCAAAATTAATTAAAACTTTTATCGGATCAAATTGTTTTGAGTTAGTAGCTGGTAATATAAAAAATGATAGTAGATTGATTTCTGGAAGTGTGCTTCACGGTTTTGAAATCACCTCATCAATAATGTTTTTAGGCTTTTACCATAATCAAATTTCAGCTTTACCTAATACATTTCAATCAACTTTTATGAATTGGTTAAGATTTGGAACAAATTTACACTCTAAGCTAGGAGTATTTATATCTAATTGGATTAAACCAGGTCAATTTAATTTTAATACTGCTTTAAATGGAAGTAATAGGGGTATTGTTCCCATTCCTGCTTATGATGAAGTAATGCCCCTTAATATAATGATAATTCAACTTTTAAAAGCATTAGTGGTTAAAGACTTTGAATCAGCTATTCAACTAGGAGCATTAGAGCTAGCACCTGAAGATCTTGCTTTATGTAGTTATGTTTGTCCAAGTAAATATGATTTTTGTTCCATTCTAGATGAAAATCTTGAAATAATTTTTAATGAAATCCAATGAAAATTATAAGAAATTTTTTTGATAATCAAAAACCTAATTTTTCTCCAGGTGGAAAAAGGGAGAAATATTTCCCTCTTTATGATGTGTTTGAAAATCTATTTTTTCTTTCAAAGAATAAAACAACAAATCCTATTCATGTAAGAGATGCTATAGATATACAAAGAGTTATGGCAATTGTTTGGATATCCACATTTCCTGCTATGTTTTTTGGTATGTATAACATAGGATCGCAATCACTTGAATATTTGAGTTTAATAAATTCTCAGAACACTGGTGATTGGCATCATTATTTGATAAGTCCAGTTGGCTATAACCCCGATAATTTTATCAACAAGTTTTGGTTTGGTGCTATGTATTTTATGCCTATTTATGCAGTTACTTTTATTGTTGGTTTTGCATGGGAAATGCTTTTTGCAATTATTAGGAAACATGAAATAAATGAAGGTTTTTTTGTATCTTCTGTTTTATTTGCTTTGAGTTGCCCACCTGATATTCCATTATGGCAGGCTGCACTTGGCATAACATTTGGTATCGTCATTGGAAAAGAAATCTTTGGTGGAACGGGTAAGAATTTTTTAAATCCAGCTTTAACGGGAAGAGCATTTTTATATTTTGCATATCCATCTCAATTATCTGGTGATAAGGTTTGGGTATCAGGAATAACTGATAATGGTATTGTTCCAAATGGTTATTCAGGTGCAACTCCATTAGGTTTGGCAGCTGAAAATGGTGTTATCGGAATAGAAGAAAGATATACTTGGAGTCAATCCTTCTTTGGAGGTATTCCTGGATCTGTTGGTGAAACTTCTTTAATTGCCATTGCATTGGGAGCAATGATCCTATTAATAACTAGAATTGCTTCATATCGAATAATTTTAGGAACTTTACTTGGCATGTTTGTTATGAGTTCAATTTTTAATCAAATTGATTCAGATAACCCCATGTTTTCAATTCCTTTTTATTGGCATCTTGTTATTGGTAGTTTTGCTTTTGGACTAGTATTTATGGCTACAGAGCCTGTATCAGGTTCAGCTACCAATACAGGCAGATGGATTTATGGTTTTGTGATTGGAGTTACAGTTATTTTAATAAGAGTAATTAACCCTGCCTTTCCAGAAGGAATGATGTTGGCAATTTTATTTGGAAACTTACTAGCACCTGTCATTGATCATTTAGTAGTTTCTTCGAATATCAAAAAAAGAAATCAATTAAAGGAAGTTTATGAATGATTCAATAAAAAGAACTTTGTTGGTCACTTTATCAGTTTGTCTTATATGCTCATTATTTGTTTCGATAACAGCAGTCTCACTAAGATCTACTCAAGAAACTAATAAATTAAATGATCAAAGAATAAAAATATTAGAGGCTGCAAAAATATATGACCCTACAACAAGTATAGAGGATCAGTTTGATAATTTAGAGATTAAGTTTTTAGATTTTGAAACTGGTTTCATTTCATCTGAGTTTCAATCTTTTGATATTGATAAATATGATCAAATAAAAGCACTAAGATTTGCTGAATTATCTTCACCTGTTCCTCAATCTGAAGATATAGCAATCATTAAAAATAGAGAGAACGTCGGTAAAGTTTATTTAGTAATGCAAAATGATAATATTTCAAAAATTGTTTTACCAATTCGCGGATATGGTCTATGGGGGACTTTATATGGCTACATAGCTATTGAGAATGATTTAAATACTGTTGTAGGAATTGAGTTTTATGAACATAAAGAAACTCCTGGATTGGGTGGAGAGGTAGATAATCCTTCATGGAAAAATTCCTGGGCAGGAAAGCAAATTTATAATAACAACGACGAGGTTTACCTATCTGTCTTAAAAGGTGCTGTACCAAAAGATGATCCTGAGTTTATTTATAGAGTTGATGGTTTATCTGGCGCCACATTAACAAGTAATGGCATTACTAATATGATTAAATACTGGTTTGGTGAATCAGGTTATTCAAAATTTTTGGCAAACTTAAACAATGAGTCTTAAAGCGTATAAACAGGTATTAGTTAATCCTCTGGTTAAAGAAAATCCTATTACTTTACAAATTTTAGGTATTTGCTCTGCTTTGGCAGTAACAAGCAATTTAAATGTTACATTGATCATGTGTGTTGCTCTTACAACAGTCGTATCCTTTTCTAATCTATTTATTTCCTTAATAAGAAACTATATCCCATCGTCCGTAAGGATTATCGTCCAGATGACAATTATTGCTTCTCTTGTAATTGTAGTAGATGAGGTTTTAAAGGCTTATGACTATGAGACAAGTAAAAAACTTTCAGTATTTGTAGGTTTAATTATTACAAATTGTATCGTTATGGGTAGAGCTGAAGCTTTTGCTATGAAAGAAAAACCATTTTTTAGTTTTTTAGACGGTTTAGGTAATGGATTAGGTTATAGTTTGATTTTAATTGGAGTTGCTTTTATTAGAGAATTGTTTGGGGCTGGTACATTATTTGGAATAGAGATATTTGGTGATTGGTACCCGTCTAATAATCTATTACTACTACCACCCAGTTCATTCATAATTATAGGATTATTTATTTGGGTAATAAGAGGTTATAACAATGATCAAATAGAAGAAGATGATTTTGTCATTTCTAAACATAGTCTCGCACCAAACTTGAAAAAAAAGGATTTAAATGTTTGAACAATATGTAAATATTTTTATAAATACTGTCTTTATAGAAAATTTAGCATTGTCGTTGTTTTTAGGCATGTGTACCTTTCTTGCTATTTCAAAAAAAATTGATGCGGCCTTTGGTCTAGGAGTAGCTGTTATTGTAGTTTGTGCCATCACTGTACCTTTAAATAATCTAATCTATAACTATATTCTAAGAGAGGGTGCATTATCTTGGTTAGGTTATCCCAATACTAATCTTGAATTTGTAGAACTTATTAGTTACATAGGTGTTATTGCAGCTGCTGTTCAAATATTAGAAATGTTTTTAGATCGATATATACCAACCTTATATAATGCTTTGGGAGTATTTCTTCCCTTAATTACTGTCAATTGTGCAATTTTAGGTGCATCACTTTTTATGGTAGAAAAAGATTTAATGTTTGGTGAAAGTGTTGCATATGGTTTGGGGGCTGGATTTGGTTGGGCAATGGCAATAGTTATTCTTGCCGGTATAAGAGAAAAATTAAAATACTCTGATATTCCAGAAGGTTTAAAAGGTTTAGGAATGACATTCATTATCGTTGGTTTAATGAGTTTTGGATTTATGTCATTTGGTGGAATTTCTTTATAGGTTGTAATTATGGATTTATTTTTAGGTGTTATTTCATTTACAGGAATTGTCACTATTCTTGTCTTAGTTATTCTCTTTGCTAGAAGTCAGTTAGTATCATCCGGTAATGTCTCGATCATTATCAATGATGATGATTCAAATAAACTGGTTGTAAAGTCCGGTGCAAAGTTATTACAGACTTTAGCTGAGAATAAAATCTTTCTATCATCTGCCTGTGGTGGTGGTGGAACTTGTAGTCAATGTAAATGTCAAATTAGTGAAGGTGGGGGTTCTATTTTACCAACTGAAGAATCTCATTTTAATTCTAGAGAGAAAAAAGATGGTTGGAGATTATCATGTCAAGTTGCTGTTAAGAATGATCTAAGAATTTATGTTCCCGATGATATTTTTGGTGTTAAAGAATGGGAGTGTGAGGTTATCTCAAATGATAATGTTGCGACTTTTATCAAAGAACTTATTCTCAAATTGCCAGAGGGAGAATCAGTAGATTTTCGAGCTGGTGGATATGTTCAACTTGAAGCACCAGCTTACGAAGTTGATTATAAAGACTTTGATATTGGTAATGATTATTCAGATGATTGGGATAGATTTAAAGTATGGGATCATAAATCTATAACTAGTGAACCAGTGGTAAGAGCTTACTCTATGGCAAATTATCCAGAAGAAAAGGGAGTGTTGAAATTTAATATAAGAATTGCTTCACCACCACCCGGTTCTGATTTTCCTCCTGGACTAATGTCTTCGTGGGCATTTAATTTAAAAAAAGGAGATAAAGTAAAAGTATTTGGTCCATTTGGAGAATTTTTTGCAAAGGATACTGCCAATGAAATGGTTTTTGTTGGCGGGGGTGCTGGGATGGCACCAATGAGAGCTCATATATTTGATCAACTTTTGAGATTAAAAAGTGATAGAAAGATTACTTTTTGGTATGGAGCAAGAAGTTTAAAAGAGATGTTTTATGTCGATGAGTTCAATAAACTCGATAAAGAAAATGAAAACTTTTCATGGCACGTTGCTCTTTCAGATCCATTACCAGATGATGACTGGGATGGAGATACAGGCTTTATACACCAAGTTTTATTTGAAAATTATTTAAAACATCATCCTTCACCTGAGGATTGCGAATATTATTTATGTGGTCCACCAATGATGAATAAAGCTGTAATAGATATGTTGCAAGAACTTGGTGTTGAAAGAGAAAATATCGCACTAGATGATTTTGGTGGATAAACTTTTTAAAAGATCATATATTTCAAGATTTCTTGCCTTATTAATTGGCCTAGTATGTATATATTTTGCATATTCATATAATCAAAACTCAATCTATAAATATGAAGGGAATATTTTTGGTACATATTGGTCTGTTTCATCAACTGAGTTTATAAATCAACAATATATTGACGGTATTAGACATTTATTAAATGAAATTGATTATCTTGCGAGCAATTATAAGGAAGATTCAGAATTAAATTTATTAAATAAAGCTCCATTACACAAGGAAATTACTTTATCTCCGGATTTGTTCAAATTAATTGAAACCGCAACTAGAATAAATTATCAATCAAATGGTGTTTACGATATTACAGTAACTTCTATTGTGAATAAACTTGGTTTTGGACCGAATTTATTTACTAAAAAGGATTACAAATTCATATCGCCAACAGATAAATATGAATTAATTACTGAGAAAAATTCATTAATTAAGATCAATGATGTAGTGTTCGATCTTTCTTCCATAGCAAAAGGTTATGCTGTTGATAAGATTTTAACCTACTTAAAAAAAAATGATTTTAACAATGTACTTATCGACATTGGAGGAGAAATCGCAGTAATTGGATTTAAAAATGAAGATTCATGGACTGTTGGTATTACTAATCCAAACAAGCAATTATCAAATGATCAATTTGTTATTAGAAATAGAGAAGGGGAGTTCTTAGGTATTGCAACTTCAGGTGATTATCTCAATTTTAATTATCAAAATGGTGTTAAAAAGACTCATACCATAGATCCGCGTCTGGGTGATTCAAAACAAAATAACATAATCTCTGTTTCAGTTATTAGTCTTAATTCAACTGAACTTGCAGATGCATATGCCACAACATTAAATGCTATGGATTTAAATGAAGCTATTAGATTTGCTGAAATAAATAATATTGCTTGCTTAATAATTTATAAGGATTTAATTAACGATAGTAGTGAAGTATACTTTTCAACGAATTGGCACAATTTTCATAATGTTTGATGTAATTATAGCTTTCTTAATTTTTCTTTTAGCATTTAGTGGTATTGCTGTTGGTATTATTTTCAATAAGAAACCTATTAAAGGTTCATGCGGAGGACTTAATAACTTGTCTGAGGGAGAAATTTGTCAGTTTTGTGGTCAGGAAGGTGCTAAAACTGATTCATAGTATTGTCTTTTCCACCAGCTTTTAGTGCGGCATCACCAGCAAAGTATTCTTTATGATCATCACCCATATCTGATCCAGCCATGTTTTGATGTTTGACACATGCAATACCTTGTCTAATTTCTTGTCTCTGAATATTTTTAACATACCCAAGCATTCCTTCAGAACCAAAATATACTTTTGCTAGATTATCAGTTGATAAAGCTGCCGTATGGTAAGTTGGTAAAGTAATTAAATGATGGAAAATACCAGCTTCTCTGGATGAATCTACTTGAAAAGTTCTTATCTTTTCATCTGCTTCAAGTGCGAGATCCGTTTCATCATATTTTTCATTCATTAAATCATCTCTTTCATAATCAGAGACATCTGTGCCCGATTCAGCCCATAAATCATATACTTGTTGCCTAAAATTCAGAGTCCAATTAAATGATGGACTATTGTTATAAACTAGTTTTGCGTTTGGAATAGTTTTTTTGATTTCATTTATCATCGAACCTATTTGACCAATGTGTGGTTTCTCCGTTTCAATCCAAATCAAATCCGCACCATTTTGTAAACTGGTAATACAATCTAAAATACAACGATCTTTACCAGTTCCTTCTTTAAAGCGATAAAGATTAGATGGTAGACGCTTTGGTCGCACAAGTTTACCATGCTGGTTAATCATCACATCTCCATGATTCATATCACTTTCTTTAACTTCTTCGTTATCTAAGAATGAATTATATTGATCACCTAAATCCCCAACTTCTTTTGTAATTGCTATTCTTGCAGTGAGGCCTGCACCAAGAGAATCAGTTCTTGCAACAATTACTCCTTCATCTACACCAAGTTCAAGAAATGCATATCTGACAGCATTTAATTTTGCTAGAAATTCTGCATGTGGAACAGTTACCTTACCATCTTGGTGACCACACTGTTTTTCATCTGATACTTGATTCTCAATCTGGATAGCACAAGCACCAGCTTCAATCATTTGTTTGGCCATTAAATATGTTGCTTCTTCGTTGCCAAAGCCAGCATCTATATCTGCAATAATAGGAACAATATGTGTCTCAAATTCATCAATCTGATTGATGATTTTATTTCTTTTATCTTGATTATTTTCATTATCTAATTTTCTAAATAGATCACCCAATTCTCTTGCATCAGCTTGTTTTAAGAAAGTATAGAGTTCATCGATTAAACCTGAAACAGCCGTTTTTTCATGCATTGATTGATCTGGAAGAGGTCCAAATTGAGATCTTAATGCTGCAATCATCCATCCAGATAAATATAAATATCTTTTTTTGTTTGTTTTGAAATGTTTTTTTATTGAAATTAGTTTTTGTTGACCAATGAAACCATGCCAACAACCTAAGGATTGTGTATATTGAGAAGGATCATTATCATAATCCTCCATATCACGGCGCATTATGGATGCAGTATATTTAGCAATCTCTAAACCAGTCTTAAAGCGGTTCTGCAAGCGCATCCTTGCCAAATATTCAGCATTTATGTTTTGCCATGAATCGGGATGATTTGATTTTGTTTCATGCAGTTCTTTAATTAAATTAGAATATTTGTAATCCATTTGCTACCTCTTTTCTATTATATGATACGGACACCTAAAATATTAGAACTTTTTAGTTAACTGATCTGCAATTCCAATATATTTTTTTGGAGTTAAATTCTTTAGGTATGATCTATTTTCTTCTGTTAATTTTAATTTATCAATTAGATTGAAATAAAATTCCTTATTAATTGGTTGTCCTCTTGTAAGTTTCTTTATTATTTCATATGCATCATCATTTCCTTCAAGTCGTAAAATAGTTTGAACGGGTTCTGCTAAAACAGCCCAATTTTTATCTAATTCTTCATTAATTACTATTCTATTAGGTTGAATTTTAGTAAGTCCTTTGAGGCATGCTATATGAGCAAGTAAAGCATAACCAAAAGCAACACCTATATTTCTTAAAACTGTTGAATCAGATAAATCTCTTTGAAGTCTAGATTTTGGTAATTTATCAGCAATGAATAGTAATAAGGCATTAGATAGCCCCAAATTTCCTTCAGAATTTTCAAAATCAATAGGATTTACTTTATGAGGCATTGTAGATGAACCCACTTCACCTTTGCTTAATTTTAATTTAAAAATGTCATTTGATATGTATAGCCACATATCTTGGTTTAGATCTTGAATAATGTTGTTTATTCTTGCAAGAACATGACAGAGGTTTGAAATATAGTCATGATCTTGTATTTGGGAAGAGTGGATCGACAAATTAACTTTTTTATAATTAGAAAAAAATCTCTTCACCATCTTAATGGGGTTTGATTTATTATTAATGACAACGAAAGTATGATAATTTCCGGTTGCTCCTCCCCATTTTGCATACGTAGGAGTGTTCTGCTCGAGTGCTTTTATGGCTTCTTCTAATCTATTAAAAAATATATAAAATTCTTTTCCT
>Ga0066835_10000098_pt1 | contig 16502 bp, 23 predicted proteins | sample ETNtaG_3_FD_67280 | JGI IMG/M metagenome (GOLD analysis project Ga0066835, IMG submission 67280) | Marine microbial and viral communities from oxygen minimum zone, Eastern Pacific Ocean - ETNP201302SV84 | ecosystem: Environmental > Aquatic > Marine > Unclassified ... | reverse complement strand
TTTCATAAAAAGGAACCTGGTGAAAAGGGAAAGACGAGAACAGAAAATTTAGATGAGTTAGTCTCAGCTGCTAAAGATTTTGAGTTATCTTTTGATGCTGATCATAATAAACAAGAAATTGTAGAACAGTTTTTAGATAATATTTCTCTAGATGCTGGAGATCGACAAGCAGATGCTCATGAAGATGCAGTTCAACTTATGACCTTACATTCTGCAAAAGGATTGGAATTTAAATTAGTTTTTTTGACAGGCATGGAAGAAAGTTTATTTCCTCATGGGAGATCTATGGAAAGTCCTGCCCAACTCGAGGAAGAACGAAGACTATGCTATGTGGGCATCACTCGAGCCATGCAAAAACTCTATTTAACTTATGCGGAGTCAAGACGACTGCATGGCACAGATATTTTCAATCCGCCATCAAGATTTTTGAAAGAGATTCCAGCAGAGTTGATTGATGAAATTCGCCCTCGTGCGCAGACGACAGCACCCTATGCTCGAAAAAGAAGCAGTTCATTCAATGATACAACCTCAGATATAGGTTTTTCTTTGGGAGATAAGGTCTCTCACCCTTCATTTGGAGATGGAATTGTTCTGAATTATGAAGGTGTAGGAGAATCTGCTAGCATACAAATTAACTTTGAGGCAGTTGGCACCAAATGGTTAATGCTGTCTTTTGCTAAATTAAAGAAAGTTTCATGAAAATTTATCAATACCTACTAATTTTTCTACTTTTTACGAGCTGCAGCAGTGATTTTGATTCTGATGTAGAGGTTTTTGATCAGCAAACCTTTAAATGGAGTTTGGTAACAACTTGGCCCAAAAATTATCCTGGACTTGGGATGGCTCCAGAACGCCTTGCTGATTTAGTAAATGAAATGAGTAATGGCAGATTACAGATTACTGTTTATGGTGCAGGTGAGTTAGTTCCAGCAATGGGAGTCTTCGATGCAGTTTCTTCGGGATCAGTGGAGATGGGTCACAGTGGAGCATACTACTGGAAGGGTAAAATCCCAGCAGCACAATTTTTTGCTGGAGTGCCCTTTGGATTAACAGCAAAAGAAATGAATGCATGGTTACACCGAGGTGGGGGATTAGAAATTTGGCGAGAACTTTATGAACCTTTTAATATTTATCCCATACCATGTGGGAACACTGGCACCCAAATGTTTGGTTGGTTTAACAAGGAAATAAATTCGGTAGCTGATCTTAAAGGTCTAAAAATGAGAATACCTGGTGTTGGTGGAGAAGTGTTTAAACGGGCTGGAGGAAATCCTGTCAACATTCCTGGCGGTGAGTTATTTACAGCAATGCAAACAGGGACTATCGATGCTGTTGAATGGGTTGGACCATTTAATGATTTAGCATTTGGGTTCCAACAAGTTGCAAAATATTATTATTATCCAGGTTGGCATGAACCAGGCTCTACACTTGAACTTCTTATAAATAACGATGCTTGGAATTCGCTACCTTCAGACTTACAAGCAATAGTTGAAGTTGCTGCCAAAGCTGTTAATCAGGATTTATTGGATGAGTATACAGCCTCTAATAATCGGGCTTTAAAAGAATTAGTTGAAACCCATGGAGCTGTTCTGAAAAAACTTCCCGATGATGTAATTGAAGAATTCAGACAGATATCTAAAGAAATTATCAATGAGAGTTTAAGTGATCCAACTGTGAGACTGGTTCACCAATCTTTTCAAGACTTCCTAAGTGAGGTTAGTGATTATCATGCCATCGCAGAGGATGCTTTTGTTGAGGCAAGATCCAATAGTGATTAAAGATCTAGGATTGCAAAAATATGCTGAAGTTTTGCAAGACATGCAAGATTATATCCGCAATTCACAGGAAGAAAAAATATGGTTCGTAGAACATCCATCTATCTATACAATGGGTACAGCTGCTGATCCAAGACATATCATAAATAACTCATATACGGATGTATTTCAATCTGATAGAGGTGGTGAAGTCACTTATCATGGACCAGGTCAACTAGTAATATATTTTATGTTAAATATTAAAAAAAGAGGAATTGGGCCTAAAATATTTGTAAGAACATTAGAACAAATGATTCAGAAAATTTTACATAACTTTAATATAGAAACACATCTAATTAAGGGCGCTCCAGGAGTCTTTGTAGACGATAAAAAAATAGCTTCTATAGGCTTAAGATTTTCACGAGGAATGTCATATCATGGTATCAGCATAAATGTAGATATGGATTTAAACCCATTTCAAAATATAAATCCATGTGGTTATCCAGGACTTGAGGTTACACAAATTAAAAATTTTGATAGCAAGATCGACATGGAGAAAGTAAAATTAGTTTGCAAAAAATATTGCAAAGATTTTTTTTAAAATGGAAATTATACCGACCGTAAAAATTGTTAATCGTGATGGAATTAAAGCCATAAAAAATGGCCAAAAGACAAATAAATTTTCTAAAATTCCAGCAGAAAAAAAACCAGATTGGATTCGTGTGCGTGCAAGTTTTGATCCAAAATATGGAGTTGTAAAAAAACAAGTTGAATCAAAAAAATTAAATACCGTTTGTGAAGAAGCTATGTGTCCAAATATTTCGGAATGCTGGTCAAGCGGTACAGCAACATTCATGTTGATGGGTTCCGTTTGCACACGTGCTTGTAAATTCTGTTCAGTAGATACTGGAAATCCAAATGGGTGGTTGGATAAAGATGAGCCTGAGAAAACTGCTGCTGCAGTTTCGATAATGGATTTAAAGTATGTTGTCTTGACGTCAGTAAATAGAGATGATCTTCCTGATGGAGGTGCACAACATTATGCTAATACTGTTAAAGCAATTAAAGAAAGAAATCCCTCAACTGCAGTAGAAGCATTAACACCAGATTTTAAAGGGTTAAGAAATTCTGTTGAAATTTTAGTAAATTCTGGCATTGAAGTTTTTGCACAAAATCTCGAGACAGTTGAAAGACTTACTCACCCTGTTAGAGACCCAAGAGCTGGTTATCAACAAACTTTGGATGTGCTAAAGAAAGCCAAAGAACTTAATAAAAATGTGCTGACTAAAACCAGTTTAATTTTAGGACTAGGCGAGCAGACTGATGAAATAGAAAAAACCATGGATGATCTTTTAGATCATAAAGTTGATATTTTAACTTTAGGTCAATATCTGAGACCGACTTTGAATCACCTCCCTGTTCATAAGTGGGTCACACCCGAGGAATTTAATATGTATCGGAAAATTGGAATTCAAAAAGGTTTTCTAGAAGTTGTCTCAGGCCCCATGGTCAGATCTAGTTATCGAGCTGAAAGAGCTTTACTAAAAAATAATGCAGGGATTCATCTAACGTAGTTAGCATAATTCACTAACTTTTATAAACTTTTTGAGTAAATAAACCCCTTTACTTATATTATTTTTTTATCCAATGATTTAAATATAATTATCTTCCCTTTTTTATAATTAATAAGAGAAAATCCTTAATAATACTGATAATTCTTAGATTTGGGTACATATTAATGATTTTATTCTTCATGAGTACATTTACTGCATTTTATACTTTATATATATATAGTTACTATGTATAAAATAAAATATAACAAAGTATTGACAATGTATATAAAAAGTATATTATAAGTAATATATTGCAAAGGAGCTTAAATATGAAAAAAGAAGTTTTATGTTTTCACACGCACAGGAATGAGTTTGTTTTAGATGCATTATTTTCTAGTTCACCTTGGGGTAATCTTAATTTAAAACGAGCAGCTAAATGTGACTATGTTATTTTCACACTTAATAAACATTCTGTTTTATATAGAGAAGACATTGGACCTGACCCTGTAATTAGTGAAATTTGTACTAATGTTAAGTATCCTTTTTATGAAACTAATCTCGATAATGATGAGGCATTTCTTATTGGCAAAATCTCTTCCATTCAGGAATTCAAGCCTGATTTTAAAACTTATAGTACTTCATCAACAAGTGATAACTTTTATGTTATTAATTTTTCTGAAGCAGCACATATTTCTATACCAGACCTATATAAGTTCAGAAAAAATCCAGTTTCTTATTTTGAAGAAGACCTAATTCTTAACCATCTTTCCATATCCTCCTTTAATGACCTTGATTGGCATAAAAATAAATTTCTTAATTGTTATGAGGATCTTGAAGATTTCAATAAGGAAAATCAAAAAATTTTAGATTCTAATCCTACAGAAATTCTTCCAGGGCCAAGTTTTATTGACGCTATGTATGAGGCTTCCCAAGAAGAATTAAAGGATTTTATTCATAATGAGACTTTGCTGCTGTTGAAAGTTGTTGAGGTTGGCTATCCATATAGATTGGAAGCAAAATTTGATGATAATCTAAAACTTATCGGGCTTTTTGATGATTACATTGGCCCAACATCAGATGATCTGGAGGTCTCTGATGAAGCATTTGAATCACATATGGCTGAGTTAAATCTCACTACATCTGATATTAAGTTGTATCCAGATAGTCGCAGTGATGATAGCTCTGATGTAAAGGGTTTAACTTTTGAAGAAGCTAAATTAGGTTTATCAAAACAATTTAATATTCCGGCAAATAAAATTGAAATTATTTTAAGAGGGTAACAATACATGAAATTAACAGAACATTGCAAAAAAAGAATTCAACAAAGAGGCATTCATCCCGATACTATTTACTTAATCAGAGAACATGGAAGAAAAATCAATACCCATGGTGATTTCAAAATGTTTCTTGATAAGAAAGCTCTAAAAAGTTTACTAAATTGTCGTGATATAGGAAACAATGTTAAAAGACTTGAAAGACAATTAAAAACAACAGCAATTGTAATTACTGGATGTGGATCTCAGTGCATCACTGCTATGAAAATTCATGAATCCAAAAGATTAAATTGGAAAAATGTGAGGTGGAATTAAATGAAAGAATTTGAAATGAGTGTAAGTATTGATGGTCAAACTAATCTTTTGAGAACTTGGGGTGAGAGTGTGGCTCATGCCATCGATAACATGATTTTGCTTTCAGATGTTCAAGATATTTATAAAATTAAGCAAGTGACAAGTGGAAAAATTTATAACTTTAATGGTGACTTTCAAGCTTTACGATCAATGCGTCTTTTAGTTGTAGATGGTAACAGAGAGCTAATTGATGGCAAGGGCATTATTTTACATTAATGAGGATAATGAAAAGGGACTTTGTTTATTTTTTTATGATTTTAACTCTTGGTGGTAGCTGTTATTTTTATATTGACGAGATTAGATCTCAGCAATTAAATATTTGTTACCAAGAATTTAGCAAATTTATGGAGTTATTGGAGGATAGTGATTATGAATAAGTTTATTGGAAGTATTGAAGAATTCATCAGTAAACAAGATAAAAAGATTCGCCAAAAAGTTCGAAACAAAGCTGTAAAAAAAGCAGAAAAAAATCTGATCATGCACGGGCGCAAACAAGATGATCTGACACCTGAGGAATGGAGCTTTGTGATTGCCGATGAAGAGAAAGAGTTATGGAATCGTTATCAAAAAGGCGGATTGGCTGCTCTCGTAGCAATTATGTTTTGGTTGCCATAAATGTTTAGGTATCTTAAATTGTTGTTTTCTGCTTTATGGTTAAAGGAGAACTATAAATTTGCCTTTCGTTTTCTTGTCTCTGTTTTGGGCATATTTTTAGCAAATCTAATTTACTCAAAATATGAAGCAGTCATGCTAATAACTAATCCCGAGAAACTTTTTATCCCCCTTTATATTTATACAGCAATAATTTTGGTTTTTGTGGTGTGGACTTGTATGGCATTAAAATCAGTTTTGTCGTGGCAAAAATTGCAGGAATTAGAGAAATTGCAAAATAGCTTTAAAGATAAAAGTGCTAGTTATAAAGATTTTGAAGATGTAAATAAACATCCAAATCTGACCTCAAGGGTAAAGTCACTTTTAGAAAAGGATTAGACCTAATAAATTAAATAAGCTGATACATTCCAAAAATTAAATAAATTTTCAGTTGTTTCTTGTGCTTCTGGAATTGAAAAAGTAATAGAATGTTGACCCTTTTTAAGGGGTCCAAGTTCTAGGATTGTGGGTAGGACATTGCTGCCGGGACACCAACCGGATCTTGAATAATCAGATGAGGCAATACGCTCCTCAATAATTTCCCCTTTCCACTCTGCCGGAGTCATCCAGACTCCTGAACTAGGATTAAATCTTCGAAACGATGCACAGTCATCGCGCCATGGGATAAATTCTTTAACCACATCGTTGTTCAAAGAAATTACATTAAGTCTTTGGGTAAATTCATCACCAGTGCTATGTCCACCATGACCAGTAGTTAAGTAATATAGCTGCACATGGTCATAATCTTGTTCTAGGTAAAAGGTTTTTGTTATAGGTACGGTTGCAAATTTGTCATAACCGGTTTGTCCAGGAAACATTGGAGTGGTATTTAATAACGGAATAATATCTTTTTGTGGTGGTTGTATTCGTACAAAGTGCTCATCAAACTGGAGACTGACATCAACTAACCAGCCCTCATTGGACCAAGTATCAATGTAAAGACCCAACCATACTTCTCCTTCTAAAATTGGAAGCAGATGCGAGATATCAGTTTCCCAAGTAATATCATCTTCCCATCTGGGAATGTAAGATGGTTTTAATTTTTGAATATGTTCTTGATCATTAAAATAACCAACCCCAAATGGAGTTATGAATCTTAATAATTCGACGGAGTTGGTATGATCCAAATTTTCAAGCTCTGCCCCAGGCAAGATAAAAAAGGAACCTGATTTATCCCATGGATCCCCAGTGGATTCCAGTCGGATGGTAGCTTGTGCATGGTGATAATAATTTTTTTTTGGCAGTTGTATTTTCTTTAAGACTAATCTACCTGAACCCAGTGAGACCATATTCTCTAAAGCATCAGTTTCCATGTCTGGGGAGAAACTAATGGTTTGTTTGTCAAAGACAGTAATAGTTTTATCAGAGATCATTTCATTGTGCGAGCAAGAAATAATCAGTAGGCAGCCTAGCAACATAGATGTTGATATTTTCATAACACTAATACCGGAAATAGAATTACCAGCAACAAGACTGTAATTTGCATAAGAATAAATGGAACCACTCCTTGATATATGTACTGCGTTTTAATAGATGCATCAGCTACTCCTCTCAAATAAAAAAGTGAAAATCCAAATGGTGGAGTTAAGAAAGAAGTCTGCAAGTTGATAGCCAGGAGCACGGCTAACCAAACTGGATCAAATCCCATCATTAATAAAGGTGGTGCAAGCAGGGGGATAAAGACATAACAAATTTCAATAAAATCCAGAATAAAACCAAGAAGAAAGATCATCAGCATGACAAATAGTAATGCAGAATATTTACCACCAGGCACTAACTCAAAAATAACATCAACTAAAGCATCACCACCAACACCTCTGAAGATTAGTGAAAAAATCGAGGCCCCGATGAGAATAGCAAAAATCATTGTCGTGATCAGAGCCGTTCGTTGACTAACTTCTTTGATTAAATTCATGCTCAATTTTTTGAGAAAGAGAGCTATGCCGATGGCTCCCATTGCTCCAATAGCAGCAGCTTCAGTGGGAGTCGCAATACCTGCAATGATTGAACCTAGAACAAGAAAAATTAATAACATTGGGGGTACTAATGATCGCAAAATAGGCTGAAGCGTCAGATTAGTATCTATATCAGAGTTTGCCGGAAGATTACGATTAAAGTAGATAGAATAGATTAAAAAAAATAGACAGATTAACAAGCCAGGAACTATTGCACCCACAAAGAGATCACCAACAGATACGGTTTCAACAGCAAAAATACCTAAATCATTTTGAGCTCTTTGATAGGCGTTTGACATGACATCTCCCAATAGTACTAAGGCAATGGAAGGGGGGATAATTTGCCCCAAGGTCCCGGTTGCAGCCACTAAACCCGATGAAAATTTTTTGTTATAACCTTCTTGGATAAGTGCAGGTAAAGACATCAATCCCATAGTCACTACAGTTGCACCAACTATACCAGTGCTTGCAGCTAGCAATGCTCCTACAATAATAATGGAAATACTCAAACCACCTTTGATATTACGAAAGGCTTTGGCCATATCAGTAAGCATTTGTGCGGCAATCCCCGATTTTTCTAGTACCACTCCCATAAATACAAATAAAGGCACGGCTAGCAAAGTTTGATTGTTCATGATCCCAAAAATTCTTATAGGAATGGTTTTGAGTAAGTTCACTTCAAAAAACCCTAATACAACTCCCATACCTGCAAACAAAATAGAAGTACCTGCTAGGGTAAATGCTACGGGGTATCCCAAGAGCAGTGCTCCACATACACAAATAATAAGCAGCAGTGCAATTATTTCCATAATTTGAACAGTTGAGACAAAGTAGCGAGAGTTAAAACAATTGGAAATAAAATAATAAGAGTCTTATGTAAATAAACTGTTGGTAAACCACCAGGTTCAGTTGATGCTTCCTTCAATGTCCATGACATAGCAACAAAATCGATAGAATACCAACCAATAATCACAACTAAAGGAATCACAAAACAAATCAGACCAAAAATATTTACCCATTTTTGATACTTATGTGAACTATTCTTATAAAGAATATCGACCCTCACATGCTCATCTTCGGTCAGTGCCCAACCTGCACACCCCAAAAAGACTATGGCATGTAAATACAAAACAACTTCTTGTAAGTCAGCTCGACCTATCCCTAAAAAATACCGAGAAAAGACGACAATAACTACTAAAAACACAATTATTGGTAATAAATAGGAAAAAAGTTTACCGATCAATTGATTCATCTTTTGTTCTTTTCTAAAATACTCTTCATGATTACCGTATTATCACCTGCTAAGACCCTTGATTATAGTGTGAATTACACTGACAAGCATACTGTCCCAAGTTTTTTGCCAAAATCGAGTCAATTAGTTAAAACATTGAAAGCTAAAGAACCCAGTGAGATAGCCTCTTTAATGGGTTTGAGTGATAAGTTGGCATCACTTAATTTTGACCGTTATCAATCTTGGAATGCTTCAAAAAAATTATCTAATACAGCAAAACCAGCTTTGCTTGTCTTCAAAGGAGATGTGTATCAGGGTCTTCAGGCAGAAGACTTTAATAAACAAGACATGACATTTGCACAGAAGCATTTGCGAATACTTTCCGGCTTGTACGGAGCTCTAAAGCCTTTAGATGTTATGAAGCCTTATCGATTAGAAATGGGGACCAAATTGCAAATTAATGGCTCCAAAAATTTATATGAATTTTGGGGTGATACGGTAAGGGATTCAGTCCTAAGTGATTCGAATACTCTTATAAATCTTGCTTCAAATGAATATTACAAAGTGCTTGGAAATATTGCTGAGGATGCGAATGTGATTTCACCAGTGTTCAAAGACAATACTAAAGGAACTTATAAAATTATAAGTTTTTATGCCAAAAAAGCTAGAGGATTAATGGCAAGGTTTATTGTGCAAAATCGTATCAAAGATCCGGCTGATCTATCTGCTTTTAATTTAGAGGGATATAAATTCAGTAAACAAGACTCAACTAGTTCTCAACCAGTTTTTTTAAGAAAACATTAACTTCCAGTCTCGTCAAAATCTTTAACGTCAGCCAACTTTTTGAAAGTTGCCTCACGTTTTTCAAGAAATGCACTGATGGCTTCAGTCATATCCTCTTGACTCAGCATTGCTCCACTCCATAGAGCATTATATTCAAGACTATCTTCAATAGTGTGATCGCGAGAATAATTCATGACAGCTTTTAGTCCATGAATAGCAATAGGTGATTTTGAGGCAATCTGTTCCGCAAGTTCTTTGGCGGCTGCAAGCATATCTTCTTGCGAATCGTAAGTATCACTTACCAGACCAGAAGATTTAGCCTCATCGGCATACATGCGTCTTCCTGTGTAGGCAAGTTCACGCATTTTTGAATCAGGTATTAAACGGGGTAGGCGCTGCAAAGTTCCCACATCAGCTGCCATACCTATATTGATTTCCTGAATACAAAAAAATGCCTTTGCTGTCGCTAGGCGAATATCACAGGCAGTTACCATGTCTACCGCACCTCCAATACATCCACCCTGAATTGCAACAATAACTGGTACTCTTATTTTTTCCATAGAGCTGATATATCCTTGGAGTTCTTTAGCTGACCGATAAATAGCTTCACCAACTCGAGCAGCATCAGGTTTTTTATCATTTGGAATATTATCGACACCATGAGAAAACGCATCTAAATCCATGCCCGCACAAAAATGCTTCCCTGTGGATGACATGATGACAACCCTAACTTCAGAGTTACGATTGATCTCATCCATAATATGAGACAACTCCTTCCAAAAACTTCTATTCATTGTATTCAACTCATCTCCACGAGATAAAGTTACTTGGGCTATATGATTTGTTACCGAAAGGTCAAAGCAGGTATATTTACTCATTTTTTTACTATTTCCAATGATTCTTGTATTTTTTCTCGCAATTCTTCAACCAACTCAAAAGTTTCGTAGTGTGATAGCACTACTTTTCTATCTTTACTAAGAATTTTTAATTTTTTCAAAACAAATTCTAGATTATCGGTTAGTTGTTTGCTCATGACTGAAAATTATAAGGAATTGCCGCCCTAAATAAAACTAATTGACTATAATAAGCTCATGAAAATTAGCTCAGACTTGCTGAAATCCCTTAAGGAGTTATCTTTCGAAGCCGCCAATGCGATCATGAAAGTATATTCACAAGAATTTATTAGTGAAGAAAAAAAAGATGGTTCACCAATTACGCAGGCAGATCTTGCTTCCAATAAAATTATTATTGAAGGCTTAAAACTTCTTACTCCCACTATTCCAGTTGTTTCAGAAGAAACCTTTAATGCTGCGGATACTTATGCATCGCAATACTGGCTTATAGACCCATTGGACGGTACAAAAGGTTTTGTTAATAAAGATGGAAATTTTGCAATTAACATTGCCTTAATCAAAATGGGGGAGCCTATATTTGGATTGGTCCAAAGTCCAGTCCTAGAAAAAGTTTGGACTAGTTGCGATGAAAAACCGAATTTAACATTTACATTACATGACAAATTGAGGATTGTGATGTCAAAAAATCATCAAAAAGAGGAAGATCTTAGTTTTTTAAATCATCTAGAAAAGAAAAATATCCCATTTGATTTAGTGCAAAAAGGGAGTTCACTAAAATTTACTGCATTGTGTGATGATGATGCAGATTTGTATCCACGTTTCGGACCTACCTCAGAATGGGACATTGCAGCCCCACATGCTGTATTAAATCAATATGGAGGGCAAACTTTAAGTTTAGAAAATCAAAAATCACTAACTTATGCCAAAGAAAACATCCTAAATCCCCCCTTTGTGGCTTTCAAAAATGAACTAATTTACAAAGAATTTGGTCCAATAGTGGAAGAATTTGCAAAAAAATTGCTATAATTTAGGGTCTACATAATTATTATGTATAATATATTATAAATAAAAAATATAATGGGTACTGATTTACAGAAAATTGAACTGACCACACCAGGTAAAGATATAGAATCTTATCTGGCTTGTGTTCATTCTATTCCGATACTGACTCCGGAACAGGAAAAAGAGCTTGCATTTAAATTATATGAAAAAGATGACCTTGATGCTGCGCGCCAATTGGTTATTCATCATTTAAGGTTTGTTGTCCATATTGCCAGATCTTACTCTGGTTATGGTTTGCCGGTTGGTGATATTATCCAAGAGGGCAATGTTGGGTTGATGAAAGCCGTGAATAAATTTGATCCCAATCGAGGTGTGAAACTCGTATCATTTGCTGTGCATTGGATTAAAGCAGAAATTCATGAGTATATTCTTAAAAATTGGAGACTTGTTAAGATTGCTACAACTAAAGCCCAACGTAAACTATTTTTCAATTTGCGCAGTAAAAAGAAAACTCTTGAATGGTTGACAAAAGAGGAAGCCGAGAATATTGCCAAAGACTTAAATGTAGAAGTAAAAGATGTTTTACATATGGAAAAACGTCTCTCTGCTAACGACACACCATTTGATGCTCCAAGTGATACCAGTGATTCTGATGACCAAATTATGTCACCATCACAATATCTTGAGGACAGTGCTGCTAATCCAGCTGACCTCGTTGAAGCCGAGCAAACAATGGAATTTCATAATGATGAATTGTTAGATGCCCTCAAATCTTTAGATGATAGAAGTAAGGACATTATTTTGCGAAGATACTTAACAGATACTAAAGTTACTTTGCACGAATTAGCAAATGAATATCAAGTATCTGCAGAAAGAATTCGACAAATCGAAAATGGAGCTCTAAAAAAACTTAAGGGTTCTATGTCAGGCAGATTGTGACCGCCCAACGGTTGCAGATAGTACTAAACGGCTCTCCACTTACATTAAAATCTTCATCCTTGTCTGATCTAGTTGATAGCTTGAATCTAACCAATGCAAGATATGCAGTTGAGGTCAATCAAGAAATTATTCCGAAATCAGCAATTGCCGATTATACTCTTACCAACAATGATGTAGTAGAGATTGTGATTGCTGTAGGAGGAGGATAATGGATACTCTAACCATTGGTTCTAGAACCTTTAATTCTCGATTATTAGTAGGTACTGGAAAGTATAAAGATTTTACAGAGACCCAAGAAGCCGTTGAGGCATCAGGAGCAGAAATAGTCACAGTTGCTATTCGCAGGACCAATATCGGTCAAGAGCAAGGTCCAAATTTATTAGAATTCATAAATCCCAACACAACTACTATTCTCCCCAATACTGCAGGATGTTATACCATCACTGATGCTGTCAGAACTTGCCAGTTAGCACGTGAGCTATTAGATGGCCATGATTTGGTCAAACTCGAGGTTCTCGGCGATGAAAAAACTTTATTTCCTAACATGAGTCAGACTATTGAGGCAGCAAAGATTCTAATTGAGGATGGCTTTCAAGTAATGGTTTATTGTACTGATGATCCCATTGCGTGTCAGGAATTAGATGATTTGGGTTGTGTTTCTATCATGCCATTAGCATCCCCAATTGGTTCAGGATTGGGTATTACAAATCCATATAATATTCAAATAATTCTTGAAAATGCGACTAAACCAATCATTGTTGATGCTGGAGTTGGAACAGCATCAGATGCTGCTATTGCAATGGAGTTAGGATGCGATGGTGTATTGATGAATACTGCTATTGCTGAGGCTAAAAAACCAGTTTTAATGGCCTCTGCTATGCGTAAAGCAATTGAATCAGGAAGAGAAGCATTTCTTGCAGGAAGAATGTCAAAGCGATTATATGCATCAAAGTCATCACCTGGTGACGGCACTATTGATTGACCCTTGCGATACAAATTTTTACCAAGTTTTGCTAGAAGAAAAGGGCGAATTACCAATGCGCAAAAAAAATATTTGCTTCATTTAGATAAGTTCTTAATTCATTCCTGCCAAGACATTCAAACTGCGGCTGCAAAGTTTGAGCATATTTCACTTGAAATTGGTTTCGGCAATGGTGAAGATTTCTTTAAATTTACACAATCACAACCACAAACACTATTTATAGCAGCAGAAGTCTATGACGCAGGGATTGGTAATTTATTGGGAAAAATCATAGAGTCAAATTCTCAAAATATACTGATCTTTAATAAAGATATCAGAGAATTGTTGGATGACTCACACCATATTACTTTTCATGAAATTTTTATTATTTGTCCTGATCCCTGGCCAAAAGATCGACATCATAAACGCAGACTGCTTCAAAATAATTTTTTTGATATGCTCAACAAAAGGATGACAGCAGAATCAAAATTGTTTATCTCAACTGATTGGGATAATTATGCTGATGACATCAGTGGATCCCTTAAATCAAAAAACCATAATTTTGACTCAAGATTGATATCCAGCATTCCTTCTCGAGACCTATCAAAATTTCAAAAGCGGGCTGTTACTGAGGGACGTCATCTACATTTTTTTGAAGTTCAAAAGATTAGATAATTTTGCTTAAATTTTCTTGCAAGACTGCAAGAGCTTGTCCTCGATGACTGATTTTATGCTTTAAAGCAGAATCAATTTCTGCAAAAGTTTGCTTAAAATTTTGAGGGATAAACATAGGATCGTATCCAAAGCCACCATGACCACTGGACTCAACAGTAATACTGCCATCAACCCTTCCTTCACAAATCAATGATTTAGATAAATCTTGATCATTAACAACAGCAATTACACAAATAAATGAGGCAGGGGTTTGTTGTACATTCAATTTTTTTAATTCTTGGGAGAGTTTGTCTCTATTATCTTGATCCGTAGCATGCTCACCTGCATATCGAGCTGAATATAAACCAGGATCACCATTGAGCAGAGGTACTATCAGACCAGAATCATCTCCAATACTAGGCAAACCTGAATTGAGAAAGCCATTATTTGCTTTCAAAAGTGCGTTTTCACTGAAAGTTATGCCAGTTTCCTCGACATCTTCAATATTTAAATGTTTCTGAGGGATTACATCAAAATCTTTAAGAATAGATTTAAACTCGTCAATTTTTCCCGAATTTGAGGATGCAATTAAGATTTTCATCTATTTTGAACCAATTAGATACACTCCAAGCGATGCAAAAAGATTTGGGAATCTAGCTGATAAAAAAGTTTCAGAAGAAGCTGTTCCTAAATATTTCTTTTGGTCTATTTGAAGACTCAATTTTTCACAAAGCATTTCAAAGTCCTTAATTGTACAAAGATGAATGTTATCTGTTGCATACCACGGTGCTGGGAGATCATTAGTCACAGGCATTTTTCCTTGGGACAGTTGTAGTCGACATTGCCAGTGCGCAAAATTAGGTACAGTGACTATACACTTTTTTGCTATTGATAGGATATTGCTGAGTGCCTTGTCAGGATGTCGCAAGCATTGAATCGAGCTAGCAAGAATTGCTATATCAAAATCTAACCCTTCAAAATCTCTTATACTCTCATCAATATCTGCTTGAATGACAGGGATATTTTTTGATAAGCACGCCAGAATTTTTTTTCGATCGATTTCTACTCCATAAGGATTAATATTTTTAAGTTGGTGCAATGATTCTAACAAGGTTCCATCACCACATCCCAAATCAATCACTTTTGCATGCTGCGGTACCCAATTCTGAATAATTGCTTCAAGTATCACAACTTTCCCTCAAGAAAGGTGCTAATAGTATCTGGATAATTATCTTCTGCATATAAAAAACTATCATGACCATATGCTCCCTCAAATTCTACAAAAGAACATTTTTTATTTGCTTTGATAGCAGCCTTGAGCATCTCCTTGCCTCTTGCGGGTGGAAACATCCAATCAGAAGCAAAACTAATAATTAGCATTTCGGCAGAAATATTTTTGAATGTTTTAACAAGGTTATTATCATACTCAGCTGAGGGATCAAATCCATCCATAACTTTGGTTAGTAAAATATATGAATTTGCATCGAATACATCGGCAAATTTGCCACCTTGATATTGCAAATAATTTTCAACTTCAAAATTTATAGTGTCATCAAGTTTGGTTTGTTGGTCTTGTAGCTTCCTGCCAAAACGTTGTTCCATGTTCTGAGCAGATAAATATGTGATGTGCCCTAACATGCGAGCAGCCTTTAAGCCTTTTGTTGGCACTTTTCCGTGTTCATAATAATTACCATTATAAAAATAAGAGTCTTTTCGTATGACTTCTCTCTCAACCTCATTGAGAGCAATATTCTGGGAGTCTACTGTGGCAGCAGCAGCTATAATGGCAACTTTTTCTACCATGTCCGGAAAGTCAATTGCCCACTGCAAAGATTGCATGCCTCCTAAACTTCCTCCAACAACTAGCTTCCAAGTTTGGATTTTTAATTTATCAGCAAGGAGTTTTTGAGCCTGTACCCAATCTTTCACAGAGATTTCCGGGAAGTCGGCATTATATCTTTTACCATTTATATCAAGACTTATCGGACCTGAGGACCCAAAACAGCTTCCAATATTATTAGCAGAAACTATAAAAAACTTATTTGTATCTAAAATTTTATTAGGGCCAACAAAATCATCCCACCAACCCAAAGTACCGTTATGTTCACCAGCTGCATGGTGACTTCCAGAAAAAGCATGATTTAGAAGAATGGCATTATTTTTTTCTTGATTTAAATTTCCGTAACACTCAACCATCAACTCAAACCCATCAAGAGTTTGTCCAGAGGTCAGAGGAAGCTCCTCTTTAAATTTATATAATTTATTTGAAGTTTGCATCGTTAAAGAACAGCATTAGCTATACCTATTAACATACCATTTATCATATTAAGAATAATAAAAGCAAATATTGGAGAAAAATCTAAACCTCCAAAAGAAGGAGTAATTGCCCGAAAAGGTTTTAGGATACCACTTGAGACATCCTCAACAATTTGACCTAAAGGGTGATCGGTGAAAGGTGCTACCCAACTTTTAATAACCCCTCCGATGACAAAATAAAAAAGTACTTTGAAAAAAATAATTAAAACATTAAAAAAACT
>Ga0066835_10000097_pt1 | contig 16628 bp, 18 predicted proteins | sample ETNtaG_3_FD_67280 | JGI IMG/M metagenome (GOLD analysis project Ga0066835, IMG submission 67280) | Marine microbial and viral communities from oxygen minimum zone, Eastern Pacific Ocean - ETNP201302SV84 | ecosystem: Environmental > Aquatic > Marine > Unclassified ... | reverse complement strand
AGAACTTGCATCCAAAGATGGTCAAGCGTGTATAGGCGGTCGTGTGCAATGCTGAACTCTGCGTAGTCGCTGTCGGCCATGTTACCCGCTCCGCGGCCCTCAATATCTCATTTCAACTATTCGTTCCTGAAGATTTGAGAATTACTCAACAAGAGATTAACAATGGAATGCCTTTCGGAAGTAACGAGCACCCATGAATTTTGAAGAGACAGAAGAGCAGAATATGATTAGGAATATGGTCAGAAGCTTTGCAGAGGAAGTCCTCCAGCCTACTACCCTAACCAGGGATAAGAATCAGCAGGCTCCTATCGAAGAGTGGTCCAGTTTCTGTGAAACCAGCCTTCAAGGAATCACAATTGGGGAAGATTATGGAGGGAGTCCGGTCGACGATATTACTGAAGCAATTATCGTCGAAGAGTTAGCTAGAGTTGATCCGTCTTTCTCTGTAATGTACTGTGTTCATGTCGGTCTTTGTGCCCAAACAATCTCTATCCATGGGAATGAGGAGCAGAAGAAGAAATACCTTTCCAGACTGGCAGGAAAAGAAATAGGAGCATATTCCCTCTCTGAGGCTGGTTCAGGGACCGATGCGGCTGCTATGGTTTGCAAGGCTAAGCTCAGCGAAGATGGAACTCATTACCTGCTGAATGGCGAAAAAATGTGGGTAACTAATGGATCCAGTGCTGACATATATGTTCTATTTGCGAAGGATGTTGATCATCCAGAGTATGGGGTAAAGAAACACGGAGGGACTACTGCATTCATTGTTGAAAAGGGATTCAAGGGCTTTTCAGTAGGGAAAAAGGAGGATAAGCTGGGGATTCGTTCTTCTGACACCTGCTCGCTTCTCCTTGAAGATTGCATGGTACCTGTTGAGAATGTTTTGAAAGGCTCGGGAGAAGGTTTCCCGATAGCCATGAATGCTTTGGATAATTCCCGTATAGGAATCGCCGCCCAAGCCTTAGGAATAGCTCAAGGTTCTTTCGAGTCAGCGTTAAATTACTCACATGAGCGTAAGACCTTTGGAAAGCCAATATCATATCACCAGAGTATCGGGAATATTCTCGCAGACATGTCCACTCAGATTGAAGCTGCCAGGATGATGGTTTACAAGGCCGCTTGGGCCAAACATATTCACTACAAAGAAGGAGGTCCGAGGCATACCAAGGAAGCCAGCATGGCTAAGCTGTTTGCTGGAGATACTGCGATGTGGGTATCAGAAAGAGCAGTCCAGGTCTTGGGAGGTTACGGATATACAACTGATTTCCCTGTTGAGAGATTCTTCAGGGATGCCAAGATCACTCAAATTTACGAAGGAACCCAGGAAGTTCAGAGGATTGTAATCAATAGAGCAATCCAGCCGAAGTGATCTTTTTTGTCCGAATATTACGGACTTACTCGATCCATGCATATCTTCTTTGGCCTTCAAGATCGCCTTCCGCACTGATTCCTATCAGTGCGAATTCACTGCTTGGAGTGACCACAGATTCTTTCCTTGAACCTCTGTGAAGTGATTCGTAGATCGTTTTATCGATCGGTTTCCTCGATGAGAGCCTCTCAAATAAATTAAATCTGGATGAAATCTCCTTCCATCCTTCCTGAACTTCTCCTTCGAATACCTTGGCCTTGGCCCCCGAGCCATATCCACAGAGGCCGACCTTATTCCCTCCCATCTCGGTTCCATCTAGGTAGTCACTCTCCATAGCAGACATAAGAGCCAAAAAGATCGAACCCGTGTATTGATTTCCAATCAGGCTGGACGCTCGCTGTGTCTTCTCAATTCTCTGCTCTGCGAAATTCTTGAATTCTTCGGTCTTTGAAATAAGTCTCCTGTAGGAGTCACTAGCACGCTCGAATTCTTCCATCCCTTCTGGAGTATCGGGAAATGCCTCTGGAAGTGGTTCTGGGCCAATCTCTTCAGTAATATCATCCCAAACTGGAAGTTTTCTCCTATCATGCCTAAAGACATCTGGGAACATCCTCTTTCCCTGGAAAGCATACGGAAGATGTACAATAATCCGTAACCACTGTTCAGTGAGTATCTCATCGGTCTCTGGATTGTATCTTCCATCCCTGATTGCCTTCGACCTGAAGTCGATAAACGCCGTTTTTACAGATTCAGAATAACATCTATTCGAGAATTGCCCGTCAAACACAGGCATATCTTTGTGAATCATTAGCTTCTCATTCTCGAACATAATATCGTCTTTCTTTGATGAATTTGGGAGGAACTTGAGGATTCTCTCTGCCAATCCATCTTTGACCCTCTCGCCACTCTCCTTAGCGATTTCTAATACATTCTCAATGATCATTCTAGTGTTAACTTCCCTTCTAGGTTTGAAGAAGTCATGGACGGGCATTGTAGAAACTCCCCAAATGTCAGGAATGGCAAGGAGCCTTGGACTGTGCCTGATTAGGATAGCACCTCCTCCTGCACCTTGAGTATACTCTCCGCTTGACCCAAGATCATACTTCGCATTATCTGCGAATACAACTATGCCGATCCTGTCTTTTTCCGGCCCTCCTCTGGCTACCCAATCCAGAGTATTGTGCATGGCATCTACAGCGCCAATACACGCGAAGGTCAGATCCACGACATCACAATTTCTAAAGCAATTTTCACCATATTTTCCAGAGTACTTCTGCTCTAGCATGTCCATTATGTATGTGGCTGTAGGTTTGGCACCGTCTAACGCGGACTCTGTACCTAGATAGATTCGGCCAATCTTATTGGGATTTATGTCATTGCGGTCTATTAGCCTAGAAGTTGCATTGGCACCCATCGTAGCAGTATCCTCATGGACATCTGGAATAGCCATGGCAGAGAGTCCTAGTCCCTTGTTTAGTTTAGAGAAATCTGCACCACGGAAATCAGCGAAGTCCTTCATGTCGAAGTAAAGCCTAGGAAAATGAATTGCAATATCGTCTATGCCGACATCTGACATAATTTCACCAGCCTCGCGTAGTAATGGGGGTTATGATACCTGTCCCTGAAGAAACGTTCGAAAAGCGTAAACTACAATGATTCAGTTAGATTCCGATAGTGATTCCATGCTCAGCAATAATTCGGGATTTTCTTGAAAATGTTTGGACACGGGTGAAAGGATTACAGAAAGAGCGTCTGCAACGGCTATTTTTGCATCCAATGGGTGCACATTTCCTTCCGAAACAGATGAAACAAAATCATCAGTATTAGAGAAGCTGGATGAAGAGCCATACTTTGGATCTGGAGTTACAACTATCCTCCCCATTCTTGGCATAATGATGTGTTTAACTATTTCAAAGATGGCAGAAGAATCGTTTCCGACCTCGAGAAATGCTTTCTTCATTTTCCTTCGGAGTACATCTTTGGAGTCATGTAGAATTATTGCATTATTAGGGTCTGACTTGGACATCTTATATTCGAATGAATCCATCCTCCCACCTGCTCCCTTCAATCCGGAAAGCATTGGCGTATGAATACAAGTTGGCTTAGTCCAGCCATTTCTATCAGCTACCTCTCTCATGTACATGTGGGCCTTTCTCTGATCCATCCCTCCGAATGCTATGTCGACCTCCAGCTCAAAGATATCAGCAGCCTGCAGAGCAGGATAATAGAAAGCAGATAAGTCGTGGTCGGAAGAATCCTCATCCCTTCCCATAATGCTGAATGTCCTCCTGACCCTTGAAAGACTCATATTCTTAGAGCATCGTAGTACCCTTTCCCAGTATTTTCCTGAATCCATGACCTCTGATGCTCGAACGAACCTTACTTGCCCGGGGCCATCACCTAATTCTGGATAGTCGAGAAGGGCCCTAAAGACCTCTGACATGTAATCAGCAGCGATTGATATCTTTCCCATATCTCGCCCAAATTTATCATTTACCCAGGCATGCCAATCAGCCAGTAGAATAATGACATTCACCCCTTCATCCAACATTTTTCTTATTGTTCCCGAAAGGAGTAGCCATCCCAAATGGGCTTTTCCGCTTGGCTCAAGGCCGATATATGCTACCAGTTGATTGTCGCCAGAGTGAGATTCTGAGCCTGAAAGAACTGCTTCTACATGATCCACTCCGATAACTTCTATGCAATCTGAGAACATCCTATCTGCGATAGGGTGCTGTATCCCCTCATCAGCCTGAGTTTCATCGGAGGGCATTTTTACACCTAATTGAATAACTTGTTCAGTTTTTCTGCTCTTCCAGCGGCTTTCGTATTTTCATTAGATTCCAAGGCTTCCTCGATTTCAGAGATTAATTCCTCTGCCTGACCTATTTTGTCTCGTGGGATGGCCTCCGACATAGACATGAAATGACGAGCTGCAGAGATAGCAGATTTTGCCTTTGATGCTTTCTTAGCCCATTCTTTCGCTTTGTCCCCCCTCTGCTTTGAGTTGTATCCAGTCGCGTCGTCTAGGAAAGTTGTCCATCTCCTGCGATCATCCATTGCGGACTTCATGGCATCCGGGTTTTCGAAGTCTGGAGCGACATTGGTTACATCAACAATTAGGGCGTTTCCTTCGAATCTTCCTGAGATAGATGTCATTATTCCATGTGAGCCAGTGAATGAGCTGTCTCCAGTGGACTGTATATCGTCGAAATACTTGCTAGCTAATGCTGATAACCCCCCTTCTTCTGTAATTTGCTTAACCATCCCGCGTCGTACATCGAATCGTTCCATGCCACCCGGCTTACTGGGGTATTCTTCAATTCTGCCATCATGAGTCGTTGAATATTGGGTTACGAACGGGCTATAGATGATGCGCGTATCGGAAAACATGCTTACGAGAATGGCGATACATCTAGCGATCCTTTTTCTCGTATCAAATATCTCAATTTTATCGTCTGCAAGTTCCGCGGTCGGGATGAATGATTTCGAATCTCTTCCTGGAGGTGACTTGGGACTAGCTGGGGCTGAATTAAGTCCTTCGAAGGAACTTGTGATAGCATTTGGCCAAGATTCGAATGTTATTGTTTTCTCGGCTTCTGATCCCTCCGATTACACAGAGACTCCATTGATTGGAAACAGTTCTCTCAATGATGCTAGTTTTCATCCAAGTGGGAACTCAGCACTGATAGTCGGGGATAATGGGACAGTTCTCAGATACTCTGATTTGGATAAGTCCCTGACTGATGCAGGGGTAAAAAATCTCTCTGGTTCTGACCTTTTATCGGTTTCATGGAGCTTATCTGGTTCTTGGGCCTACATCGGCTCCTCAGAAGGAGAAATATGGAGAGTGCGGGCTTCTGGAGACGGGGGGGCCGAAACTCACTTACTTGAGGGGTTGGCAGGCCAGAGTCCAGTTACTTCAATTGACTGTATTTCTGAAGGCATAGTATGTGTTGCTTCGACAACGTTTAACGGGATTGCAATAATACAGAGAGACCATTCTTTGAATTGGATAGGGGGGTCATCTACCCCCTGGAGTGACATGGAGTGTCTTGATTCCAGCAATTCTTGCGTTGCTATATCGTCTAATATCCTGGGCACAATAAAAGTCAATACTTCAAATCCTGATAAATCAACTATCTCAGGAGTTGAGATAATCGGTTTGGAGGGAGTTCTAAGCACCTTATCAGACCATAGTGAAAATAGATTCTTGATCTCTATGGCGCCATTTGGAATCGTAGAACATGATTTAGAAAAAAATGCCACGTTTCCATGGCTAGAAAATTCAGATGTAGTGAATGAGAATATTCAACTATCAGGAGAAAGAATTGTTTCTACATGGTCTCTGAGTGAAAATACAGGGTGGATTCTTACTGACAGGGGAAATCTGGCGTCATTTCATACCATAGATGGTGCTGGTGAAAACTCAATTGCCTCTTCAATCCTATCCGTGGCGGTTCTTTTGGCTATGCTTGGTTTCGCGGCCACTGTAATGATGTCCGTATTTGGATGGGGAAATGATCGTTCATCGCGCAAACTCAGAAAAAAGAGCGGGGCATCAGACAGTCGTCGAAAGAGATAGTTTATTCCATACCTTGATGAGGGAAAGTACTGCGCGAGGGGTGAGAACATGCCATTCGAAGCTCTGGACTTCTACGATGTCGACTCGCTCCTGACCGAAGAAGAGAGAATGGTTCGGGATATGGTTCGTGACTTCGTCGACAATGATGTCCTTCCGGAGATTGAGCATGCATGTAGGGACGGCGTTTTCCCTGATCAGTGGAGAGTTACTCTTGGAGAGATGGGTATCCTAGGGGCCCCATTGAAGGGATATGGATGCCCAGGGCTATCATATGCTGCATACGGGGTGATCTGCAGGGAGCTCGAGAGGGGGGACAGTGGCCTTCGGTCATTTGCATCAGTTCAGGGATCATTAGCAATGTATCCGATTTGGGACTTTGGCTCTGAGGAGCAGAAGAACTACTACCTGCCCAAGATGGCTAGTGGAGAATGGATTGGGTGCTTTGGCCTTACAGAGCCTGACTATGGTTCCAATCCGGGCGACATGATAACCAGGGCTGAAGATATGGGGGATCATTACGTCTTGAACGGTGCCAAGATGTGGATTACTAACGGCTCCATTGCCCAACTTGCTGTTGTCTGGGCGAAGTTAGATGGCGTTATCAGGGGTTTCATAGTTGAGAAAGATGACGAAGGCTTCTCTGCACCTGAAATGAAGGGAAAGCACTCTCTGAAGGCATCAGTAACAAGCGAGCTTGTATTCCAAGACTGTAAGATTCCAAAAGATAGGATGCTTCCGGGAGTAAAGGGTCTAAGAGGTCCGTTTTCGTGCCTAAACAATGCTAGATATGGAATATCATGGGGAGCTGTCGGTGCTGCTCAGGCCTGCTTTGACTCTGCAAGGGAATACTCACTCAGCAGAATCCAATTTGAACACCCCATCGCTTCTTATCAACTAGTTCAGAACAAGCTATCATGGATGCTAAGGGAGATAACCAAAGCTCAATTATTAGCATATCACCTTTCCCAAAAGAAGGACTCCGGGAATTGGATACCAGAACATATTTCCCTGGCTAAGATGAATAACGTCGATATCGCTCTTGAGATTGCAAGGGTTGCCAGGGATATCCATGGAGCCAATGGAATTCTAGATGAGTACCCTGTTATGAGGCATATGGCGAATCTAGAGTCGGTAAAGACGTACGAGGGTACGCACGATATCCACAATCTGATACTCGGCAGACATATTACAGGAATTCAAGCATTCACCAGAGAAATTTAAGATAGCGTATGAGGAAGCCTTTGGTCAATCTTGATAGGTTAATCTACCGTCGCAGGGTCGGGGAATCACATGAAGATAGCAGTTCTACTGAAACAAGTTCCAGACACTACAGCCAAGATTGCCGTATCGGGAGATAGGGTTGACCATGCATCTGTTGCCAAGTGGTCGACCAGCCCCTACGATGAGTACGCCCTTGAGTACGCCCTTCAGCTCAAGGAGGCGGGCGCTGGAGATCTAGTAGCGATAACCTGTGGACCCGATAGAGCCGCTAAAATGCTCACAGATGCGGCTGCAGTGGGAGTTGATTCCATGCTTCACGTTGTTGCGGATACTGCTGAAATGGATAGCAAGCAGATACAATCCATTCTTGTCGCGGCTATCAATCATTGTGAGGCGGATGTGATTCTGTGTGGTAAGCAAGCGGCTGATACAAATTCTGGTTCTACGGGTCCGGGCATTGCAAGTCTCATGGGAGCCGCCTGCGTAGGCATGGTCTCCGAGGTAACTGTGGAAGGCGACGGCTTCAGTGCACTAAGAGCTAGTTCGGTGGGAAATGAAAGGGTGTCGGTTTCGAGACCCTGTCTATTCGCCTTCGACAAGGCGTCAACCGAACTCAGAAGGCCTAATGTAAAAGGAATTATGATGGCGAAAAGAAAGGTTATAGAGACTGTTAGTACTGATGATTTAGGCATTAATCTTGAAGAATCGCAGGTAAATATTGTTTCGCATGATTCACCGCCTGAAAAGCCGCCCGGACAGAAATTTGAGGGTGCAGATTCAGTCCGGACTGTTGTTTTGAAGCTTCGTGAAGAGGCGAATGTAATTTGAGGAGGAGAGAGTATGGAAATCACAATAATAGCTGAAGCGAGCGGAAAAGGACTACACCCAGTAACTGAACAACTTGTGGGAGCTGCGAGTTCCCTTGGTGGTGTGATAACAGTGTTGTGCCCAGGAGGCGTGGGCAGTAACGATGCCTCTGAAATTTCCGGGGTCTCAAAGGTCATTTCATTGCAGGGAGACTGCTTCTCATCATTCGATAGTGGATCTTGGTCGGCCGTAATGGCTCCACTCTCACAGGGTATGGTCATGGCTTCCTCTTCTCCCTCTGGTAGAGAGCTAGGAGCTCAAATAGCATCAAAAATAGGAGCTCCAATAGTACAGGACATCACTGGAATCGAGCCTGGTTACAAAGTTACTAGATCTGTTTACTCAGGGAAAGCTGTTGAGACATCAAGCCTTACGACACCGTGTGTGGTGACACTGAGGCAAAACGCCTTCGAAGGGGCCTCAGGGGGAGGTAGTGCTGAGGTAGTAGTGGTAGATAATTCGACTGAAGTATCGGTTGCTGTCAAAGAAGCGATCGCTAAGGCCGGGGAGAGAATGGATGTTTCCGATGCTGAGATTATCATTTCCGGAGGAAGGGGGATGGGTGAGCCTTCTAACTTCTCACACCTAAATGAGGTCGCTGACGTTATTGGTGCGGCTGTTGGGGCTAGCAGGGCTGCCGTCGACACTTGGGACGAGATACCGCACAGCATGCAAGTCGGCCAAACAGGGAAAACTGTCAATCCGACCTTGTACATCGCCGTGGGTATTAGCGGGGCGATTCAGCATCTAGCCGGGATGCGTTCTAGCAAGTATATCGTGGCGATCAACAAGGACCCAGATGCACCAATATTCGGAGTCGCAGACTATGGCATTGTTGCCACCTGGGAGGAAGCTCTGCCTGCATTAAAGGAAGAGCTTGGCAAGCTAAGCTAAACCACTCGAACAGTCATTTTAGAAATCGATTTGGCTCCCTTGTTGTCGACTACAGATAAGGAAAAAGAGTGTATCCCTTGGGTAAGCCTTACTTTGATTACAGGGCGATCACCCAGTGCTCTTCCTGTCTCTGAAATCCAAGACCATGAAACTATCTCTCCATCGGGATCATATGATTTTGATCCATCCAGGATTACATCAGCTTTGAGATCTTCATTAGAGATTACAGTTATGTCATCGCCGGCATCTGCCACGGGTGGCAAATTGATAGACGATGCAGATCTTGATAGTGTTTCTAGTAAGTCTTCATCGTCACTTAATTCAGTCATTGAAACCTCTAATGATTGGTTGATATCTCGGATTATCGAGTCTATTTCATTTACACTATTTTTCTTTGCAGCTTTTGCTATCTCACTTTCTGATGGCATTCCTGAGAAAGATTTGTCACTCAAATCTCTTGTTGGAGGACTTTGGGCGTGATTTGTTTCTTCACCATGGGGCTTTTTATTGGGATTTATCAGAGATATGAAACTACCACTGGCCGAACGACCTCTGTCACTAATTAGAGCGATTATTCCTTGACCTGGAGATAGAATTTTCGAAATTATTGTAGGGTGTTCAAAAATCCATTTCTCGATCCCTTCGGGACTTATTCTTCTCGCATAAAACCAAGAGGATACCAAAATATCCCCCTCCCAAATTCTCAAATCAGTTATCGAATAACCAAGATTAATAATTAGAGTTGGATCCTTGCCTCTCTCTATCCAGAGTAATTCCCCCTCGAAGCAACCTACGTAATATCCATTTCCATTGGCTTGAATGGATGTCGCCCTGGATGGGATCTCTACTAGTTCTAATAATCCCTCTTTGACATGCCAAAATTCCAATCTGTTTACTGGTCTGTCATCAACTACGACCCCAAGTGATTCCCGGGAAACTAGGAATCTTCCTCTTACGATGGGAGAGATATTGGTAACCATCTCAATATCGTCTTTAGCAGGAGGAGATGATCTTAGTATCTCCAAATCATTGTTGAAAATTGTCATGTTTCCTTCCTCAGACGCGACGACAATCTGATTATGGTCATCTGAAATTCGCATTGTCGTCGTATTTCCAAGATTGACGGAGGCTCTCCTACCACCCTGCTTGTCAATGGATAATAGATCGCCATCTTCCGTAGAGAGGAGGATAAAATTCTCCGATAGACAGATAGCATTACAATTCACCCCTGAGAGAATTTTTTCCTCGCTATTGTCAGATATTAGAAATACATCTCCTTTGGAGGATGAAATAGTCAAAAATGTCTCATTTGAGTCGCTTACGATAATATTTTCAGATATTTCATTACTTGAAATTTTTATTCCTTCCCAATTGAAAGAATCGATAATTCCATTCTCTGACAAAACGATGAACCTGTCTTTCATGGCATAACTTTCAAGGATCGGATAGGCGACATCAACTTCGGCAGTAGCAACAATAGTGGATATCACGGCTCATGGGAGGGGTGCACGTGCTTGATGTTGACTATTCTCAGATTGAGGCGGAACCCTTGGCCTTATCACTTCGTATCTTCTCGATCTTATCCAAGTACTCATCACTGATTCCCCCTGTCACGTATATGCCATCAAAACAGGAACAGTCAAAGTTTGAAAATTCTGCTTCGGGATCGCCATTGCACGCCTTAACAAGATCGTCCAGATTCTGATAAATCAACCAATCTGATCCGATTGCATCTGAGATCTCGCTGATCGTCCTTCCATACGCGACATACTCAGACTTGGCAGGCATATCTATGCCATACACGTTCGGATGGACGATTGGAGGGGAGCAAGAGGCGAAGTATACCTTCTTCGCACCAGCCTCCCTAGCCATCGCCACTATTCTTCTGGAAGTATTTCCCCTCACGATACTATCATCAACGATTAGAACTACCTTATCAGAAAATTCTTCATCTATGGTATTCAGCTTTTTCCTCACCGAATCCTTCCTGACGTTCTGACCTGGCATTATGAATGTCCTACCAATATATCTGTTCTTCACGAATCCTTCCCTGTATTGCACCCCCATTACTCTAGCAAGCTCTAAAGCGGCGATTCTTCCGCTATCTGGAACAGCTATTACTGATTCAATACCATGGTCAGGAAATTCTTTTGATATCCTTTCTGCCAAGAAGGCACCCATTCTGATTCTTGATGAGTGGACGGAAACGCCATCCAAAACGGAGTCCGGCCTAGCGAAATAGACGTGCTCAAAAATACATGGACTATGAAGTACATCATTGGAGCATTGCTTGGACGAGAATGTCCCATCCATCCTTGCCACAATGGCCTCACCGGGGGAGACATCTCCATCATGACTGAATCCAAGAGTATTACAGACTACGCTCTCCGAGGCGAAAACACGCTCCGTAAATCCATTGACGACCCTGCTCCCCATTGAGAGAGGGCGAATCCCATTCGGGTCTCTGAATGCGATGATCCCCCAGCCTGTTATTACTGCTACTACACTGTAGCTCCCCTCGGCCCTTAGATGTAGCCTTTCCACTGCTCTAAATATATCCTCATCAGAAAGGGACTCTAGTCCCCCTGGCCTACCATTTAGCGAACGTTGGATTTCGGCAGCGAAGAGATTCAATAGTGCCTCTGAATCAGAGCTTGTGTTTATTCTCCTATGATCGTAATCTAGCAGACCTGAAATAATATCTCCAGTATTGTTTAGATTCCCATTATGAGCCAGACTAACGCCGAACGGGGTATTTGTGTAAAACGGTTGAGCCTCTGCTACTGAGCTAGATCCGGCGGTAGGATACCTGACATGGCCGATTCCCATAGAACCCGACAGGGACTGGGAGTGCTTTGACCTGAAGACATCCCTGACCAATCCATTGGCCCTCCTGTGAGATATATTCTCAGAATCACTAGTGACGATTCCTGCCGCGTCTTGGCCCCTGTGCTGAAGAACTAGCAAGCCATCATATAGAGACTGAGCCACCTGAGATTCAGGATTTAACAAAATTCCGATGATCCCGCACATCGGCTACCGAATGCTCCTCGGAGATTAAGGACTTAGCACTTTCCGAAGCTACTTACTCCCCATAGTGCGATTTCTCTTGCTCCACCTGTACTTTCTCATCTTTGCTGTTTGACCATATCCACAACTCGAGCAGACGCTCTTGGTCTTGTGAAAAGAGTGCTTTCCGCACCTCCTACACCTGATGTGGGTAGACTTCTGCTTTTTTCCCATGCTTGGAGTACCTTTTGACATACGCACCACCTACTGGACAGCGCTGCGACCGGAATGGGTGTTATCAGCGTTACCCTCCGATCTGGGGGAGATAGAGATCGGCTCAGTTTAGATCTATCTTACTGGTACTTACAGAAACCTTCGCTAGAATGATAAAAATAGCCAAGTAAATCAGAGGGGAAATTCCTAGAATTGCTATGATTGATTCAGAGACTGAAACTCTCATTGAATCTAAGTACGTAAGATTGCTGTTGATTAGCCTAGAAGCGAAAATTCCTGTCAACATAACCGTTAGAGACGAGATAATCAATGGAATTGGATTGTGATATGGGTGATATGCGACTTTCAAATGTACAATGATGACCATGGATGAGAGAACAATTGTCCCGAAGAATACAGTTAGAAAATCACTCATCAGCAGGCCCCTCCACTTGGCTTAAATGCGAAGATAAAATTACAGATACATGTTTTATCTCATCTTCATCTAGTGGTTCTGTTACCCCGTCTCCGGACGATAGTGACTCAGTGAACCTTACAGCGAGAAGATGGAGAGCAACAGTGATTATAATTCCTAATAATGCTGCGATTCCTGATATGATGCTATCTGCTCCAAGTGACCAGTTTACGATAATCGAGTAGCCTGCAAAGAAAACGAATAACCAGCCTGCAACGAGTCGTGGTTTGTTTTTGACATAATAAATCGGTGCCCCCGAGGCAACAAGAATGAATCCGATCAGTGCTGGACCTACCCATTCTAGAGTAGCTAGCATTTCATCGGAGGCTCTGGATTCGGCCACTAGAAGTCCCTCTGGAGGATAGATCGTCAGTAGAAGGCCCACGAAGAACAGTGGTGCCCCTAATTTTGATCTTCCAAATGCAGGCCCCATCCTAGCCATTGAGTATCCAGAGACCAACAAGGCTAGGCCCAGCCACCATTGCAACCACCAGTCCGTCACAGGGCATCGGAGAGTAAGGCGATTATTGTTGATTTTGCTTCGAAGTGGGTTGGATCGGCAAACTGTTCTATGTAATTCTCTCGATAGACTTCATAAACATGCCATCGGTCGCCGGCCTCGCTACTAAGCGTTGAGGTGCAGTGAATGGTTAAGATGCCAAGGAAGGTTAAGCGGTACAGCCCCGCTGCTGGTAAGCATACCGAGCATACTGTGGAGCGTGTCAAGAAGAGGCGCGCCAGCGAGCTTAAGTGGGGGCAGAGGAGATTTAGGAAGGTTACTTCTGGTTACCGAGGTTTCCCGAGGCCAAAGCCTTCCGGAGAGAAGCCTACTAAAAGAGTCAATCTAGTTTACAGGTGCAGCGAGACAGGAAAGGCTCACTCGCCCAGGGGCAAGAGGGCCAGAAAATTCGAGCTGGTAGATAAGTGAGGGATAATAATGTCTGGGAAGTTTCTGAGGATTAGCTGTCGCGACTGTGGTGCGGAGGCGATTGTTTTCGATAGGGCATCAACAGAGATTTCTTGCTCGGTGTGCGGATCTACTCTTGCCATCCCCAGAGGTGGAAAGTCGGATCTTTCGGGAAGTACCATTGTTGATGTCCTCGAATGAAGGGGGCGATAAAATGGCGAATACCGAAGAAGAATGGCCAGAAGAGGGGGATCTTCTGATATGCACTGTCAAGGACATTAAGCAGAATGGGGCCTACTTGAGTCTGGACTCATATGACGGACGAGAGGGTTTCGTCTTCGTAGGCGAGATTGCAGCTGGTTGGGTACGAAACATCAGGGCCCACGTTAGGGAAGGTCAGAGGGTTGTGGCTAAAGTGATCCAAGTCAAGAAAGACAGGAAAAGAGTTGAGTTGTCCCTAAAAAGCGTCTCAGAAGAGCGCAGAAGAGATACGGTTCAGGCTTGGAAAAATGAGGAGCGTGCGATTCAGATAATGAGGGTGGCCTCGGAGAGGGTCGGATGGGACGAGAACAAGAGAGGCGCCATCTCCAATCAGATGACTGAGGCATTTGGAACCCTATATGGGGCGCTTGAGGAATGCGCGATTAGTGAAACGTCACTAATCGACGCCGGATTCGAGGGAGACTGGACAGAGGTCGTAACTAATCTGGCCATGGAGAATATAATTCCGCCTTTTGTTGAAATCAGAGGAGTATTTGAGATACAGGTATGGGGAGAAGAAGGAGTCTATGCCATCAGAGACGCCCTTGTTGAAGCTGAGTCCTGTGCTGAAGGACTCGAAGATGTTACTCTAACCTGCCACTACGATGGGGCTCCGAGCTATCGGGTTGACATCAGAGCACCTGACTATCAAGCGGCTGAGTCCGTATGGATTTCTGCGGTCAAGGCGGTAGAGAGTAGCATGTCATCGGTAGATGGTTCACTGTCCATAGAACGGTCTTAGGGCTCAAAGACACCCGCATGGTTCATTGACTATTAGTCGCCGCAAATCGTATGAGGGCTATGGTCAGATCGAAGTTACAATACTGCAAGGCATGTGATTTGTACGGCCTTGGACCCGAATGTAAGGAATGTGGCGATATGATGGTTTCGTCCGCCCCACTGAAGTACTCACCAGAAGATCCCCAGGGCAAGAGGCGAAGGGAGAGGGAGAAAGCAGGCAGTGAAGATTGGGTCGACTCTCTGCCGTCGCCATCCGATGGAGGGAGAGATGATGAGTAGAACACGTGTTCATTGGATAGTCGGAGACGGACTGCCCGAACATGCGGCGGTGCTAGAAGCAGTCCCGGGAGTAGGCAACGTGGGTAAGATACTAGTCGACTCACTGGTATTGAAGCACCCATCTAGAACTTTAGGTTGGATCCTGAACCACGATTTCCCCCCTCACTCAACGTTTGACTCTGATGGCCTAATGAGGCCCCCCAGAATGGAGATTACATCCGTTCTACTGCCAGATGGCCGGACGGTGATTGTAATCGGAGGAGAGATGCAACCTATGACTTCTGCAGGACAGAACGAGGTAGCTGAAGAGATTCTGAGAATCTGCTCGGAATCCTCAACACCAATGCTCCTTGTGCTGGCGGGGTTGGCTTCCGGTTCCGAGGACAAGGGGATTCACGTTATTTGTGCGGATGACGGAGTTAGAAGAAGTCTGGAGAAAGACGACATTCCTGTGAGTAGGGAGAGGCCTGAAGCGGGAATGATAGGTGTCGCAGGACTGCTGGTCTCTTTGTCGTCACTTTTTGGGGTGAAAGCATTTGCACTAGTTGCTGAGACGATGGGTGCTAGCACCGACGTTCTTGCTGCTAATAGGTTGGCTCACTGGATAGAGAATGGGCTAGACTTGCCACTAGATCTAGACATGGACTCCACGGAAGAGACTGCAACGAAGCTGATGGAAACTTACGAGATCTCGAACTCGCTTGAGGATGCGCTAGGTATGGATGATCCTCCGCAGACTGGTGATTTCTATGTCTAGGGGCGAATGTAAATGAAGATTCTTCTCGGTAGCGGAGGAGTCGGTACCGATGAAAGAAAGGCGATGTACCAGAGCCTGATGTCAGAGAACTTCTCTGACTGCGATAAGGTGGCCTTCGTCCCATATGCGTCAGATGATCATGATGGATACACTCAGAGGATGAGTGAATTTTCAGGGTTAGAGGGGGATTTTGTGGGTATCCATGAGTATGAAGACCCGGTTTCGGCACTAGGCGAGGTCGATGGCATCTATGTAGGAGGAGGAAACACGTGGCTACTGGTCAGGGAGTTGCACGAAAGGGGACTAGTCGGGCCTATCAAGGAGGCTGTAATGAGTAGGGGAATTCCTTACGCGGGAGTTAGCGCGGGGGCAAACGTAGCTTGCCCGACCATGCAGACCACCAATGACATGCCAATAACCATGGTTCCATCATACGAAACCCTCGGACTGGTTCCGTTCCAGATTAATCCCCACTACTATCCAGGCGGAATCTGGTTCAGGGAGGAAGAGGATGGTGGTTTTTTGAAGCACTTCGGGGAGACTCGCTCTAGGAGGGTGAGTGAGTTTCATCGTATCAGAGACGAGCCTGTCATCGGTCTGTACGAGGGATCATACCTGCGTCAAAATGGAGAGTTCTTTGAACTGCTTGGAAACAAGGCCGCTCTGATGAGGAAGGGGGAGGAAACGGTTACTGTAAGCCCGGGAACCCTACTCGCCGGCAACCTAACCACCGCTTGACACCACTACTAGTTCGATGCTCACATCGTCACTGATCATCGACGTATGCGGAATGATCGTATCTCCAACTACTGCGAGAACTGTTGAGTGAGCGATTCCCAGCTTATCCAGGACTCCACCCACTGAGATGGGTACGTCGGATTCGACTGTCATTACGCCCTCGGAGCTCCGCACCTCCACCTGCATGGGCCCGTGGAATCCAGTCATCCTTATCTCTGATTCGCTGGTGGGAGGATTGCTGCCGAGATCGCATAGCCCGGTATTGCGGTGGATTCGAAATCCACTGTCCATTGGACGCGGGGGTTCAAATCC
>Ga0066835_10000094_pt1 | contig 16824 bp, 17 predicted proteins | sample ETNtaG_3_FD_67280 | JGI IMG/M metagenome (GOLD analysis project Ga0066835, IMG submission 67280) | Marine microbial and viral communities from oxygen minimum zone, Eastern Pacific Ocean - ETNP201302SV84 | ecosystem: Environmental > Aquatic > Marine > Unclassified ... | reverse complement strand
TAATTTTTGTGAGTTTATCTCTCTTAGTAATTTTAATTGTGTTCTGGAGTGTTAATACGGTTGCCTTAAAAATATCTGTTTTAAAAAATCAATATCAAACTTCAAGTAGTGAATACAGTTATGTATTAAATAAAGCAAAAATCATTTCAAGATCATTGTCCTCGGCACAAATCGGATTATTAGAATCTGATATCAAAGTTTTTTTTGAAAATAATGAGCTGTTATCAGATTTAGAGTTTACACAGCCTGAATTTTATCAAGATAATAATAACTCTGTTGTTGCATTAAGGTTGCTAGATCTTAAAAATCTTCTTGAGATTGTGAATGAACTATCATTGTTTTATCAAAAAAACCCTGAAACAGTTAAAATTGAGTCTTCGGAAAGTTCTGATTATTTAGTTTATATTAGTTTTTGATTTCAATACTTGTTGAATAGATTTCATGGAAAAGTTTCACAGCTATTGAATCGGCAACCCCCCATTTGGTAGCAGTTATTTTTTGTGGTGATGACAAGGTTACAATTTTTTTAAAAATTTTTAATGCCTCATCAATAACATCTGCACGATCTTTAGAAAATTTGTATTGTTCAATTTTATCTTTTACCGATAGAGCTCTTAAATTTTTAATGTTTAATAAAAATATTTCTTGATTCATTTCATCTTCTTTTTGGCACTTAAAAAAACTTCTTACATTGCCCCCAATACCGATAAGATGAGAGTTTAGATTAGTTGAAATTATCCAGTCTTTGAGGCGCCTCCATTCTTTTTGTTTATCTTTTTTATGGAGATTTCTGACTGCACCTAATTGAAAGGATTGAATAAGAGAACCTTTTTTATTGTATTGAAAAATTTCAGTGCTGCCACCCCCAACATCAACATAAAAACTTCTCTTATTTGTGCTGATATCCGGATGAAATCTTAATAAACTTGATTCTTCAAAACCAGAAATAATTCTTACTGGGCAATTGATGTTTTGTTCAATATAACGCCTAGAGTCCTCAGAATTAAGGGTGTCTCGGAATGCAGAGGTTGCCACAATTTCAAAGTGCTTCACCTTTTTTTTTGCAAAATAATGAATGTAATTTTTTAAAATTACTGTAAGTTCATTTAATTTTTTTTTAGGAATTTTACCTTGAAGGAACACTTCCGTTCCCAGTCTGATTGGAGATCTTATGCTATGGATAAATTCAATTGAGGTAGGAGTTGTTTTAAATATTTTAGATTTAACCGCATTAGTTCCTATATCTACAGCTGCGATCTTCATTGTTTGAAATCATCTGAATATTTGGTTATGAGCATATATTGCTCGTAACTTAAATTATCAAAAATTACACCTTCCAAAGATGCTTTATAGTTATTTATTTTTTTTGACCATCTTGCCGGTTTTAATAATTTTTTTCCTTCGTAATCAGTTTTATTAATTAACACTCTCAATGCTGTTAAACGAGCAATCATTTTGTTATTTGCATTTATACAAATCCATGGAGCAGTTTCTGTGGCAGTTCTCTCAAACATTTGTTCTTTATACAGAGTAAAAGCATCCCATTTTGTTACAATTCGTTCATCGTTCTTTGATAGTTTCCAATATTTAAGTTCTGAATTTTTTCGAGCTTTCATTCTAATTTTTTGTTGGTCTTCAGATAATGAAAAATATAGTTTTGTTAATTCTATTTTTTTGTTCTTTATAAGATTTTTTTCCCAATCATTAACTTCTTGCATAAATTTTCTATATTGACTTTCTGAACAATAACCCATGACCGGTTCAGTGATTGCCCTTGTATACCATGACCTATCAAGGAAAACTATTTCACCAGGTTCGGGCAAAACTTTTTGCCATCTCTTAAACCAATTGGAGGACTCCCACTTAGTTGGAATTCCAAGCGCAACATATCTAAAACTTTTGGGCATTAAATATTCAGAAAAAAATTTTATTGTCGAACTTTTACCAGCAGTATCCCTACCTTCAAAAAGAATACAAATTCTTCTTTCTTTTGCAATTACATCTTCTTGTAATTTTAAGAGCTCTATTTGCAATCTTCTTTTCTCAAGTGCATAAGCTTTTTGATTTAATTTTGAATATAAACTTTGATCAAAGGTAATTAGTGACATATACAGCACCAAATTATACAGATTCAATAATTGAATTTTAAAAAATTTTCAATTTTGTCATCTCTAGGTTTCTTTTCTAATGTATTATTAAAAAAATTATGACCTTCTTATTGGAAAATCCTTATACCATTTTAATTATTGCATCCATGCTTGGGTTTTTTATGGCTTGGGGGATTGGAGCAAATGATGTTGCAAATGCAATGGGGACTTCCGTTGGAAGTAGGGCTATTACCCTCAAACAAGCAGTTATCATTGCTGCTATTTTTGAGTTTCTTGGAGCATTTCTTGCAGGAGGTGAGGTTACCTCTACCATTCGAAAAGAAATTGTAGACCCAACTATTTATGATGACAAACCCACAATTTTTGTTATTGGAATGATGTCTTGTCTGCTTGCAGCAGGTTTTTGGTTGTTATTTGCTTCCAGAAGAGGTTGGCCTGTATCAACAACTCATTCAATTGTAGGAGCAATTGTAGGATTTGCACTTATCACAAAAGGAACTAGTTCTGTAGAATGGAGCAAGCTTGGTGAGATTGCCAGTAGTTGGGTTACATCACCACTAATTGCAGGAGTGTTGGCGTTCTGCATATATTTATCTGCTAAAAAACTAATTTTAGAGCGACAAAATAAATTAGCTGCTGCTGTGAATATTATTCCTTTCTATGCCTTTTTGGTAACTCTTGTAATTTGTCTAGTCACTGCAAAAAAAGGTCTCAAATATGTTGGTGTAAATTGGACTGACAACGAAGTCATAATCTTTTCATTATCTTTAAGTTTAATGACATTGATTGGAACTTTTATATTTTTAAAAGTTAATGCTTCGTTTCTTCAATCTAATAATAAATATGGTACTGGAGGAGTTGAAGGGGCATTTGGTATTTTAATGGTTGTTACTGCATGCAGCCTTGCTTTTGCTCATGGCTCGAATGATGTTGCCAATGCTATTGGACCATTAGCAGCAATTGTAAATGTTGTTCAATCCGGAGGGGTAATTGCAGTTGATTCGACCTCACCAGCTTGGATATTATTAATTGGCGCCGCTGGTATTGTCTTTGGGTTAGCCACACTTGGACATAAAGTAATTAAAACAGTTGGAGAGAAAATTACTAAATTAACACCTTCACTGGGTTTTTCTGCAAACATGTCAGCATCGACAACAATTGTTTTGGCTACATATCTTGGATTTCCAATCTCCACAACTCATACGCTTGTTGGAGCTGTGATCGGCGTAGGCCTTGTAAATTCGGTAAATGCCCTAGACTTAAAACAAATTTATCGCATTATTTTATCTTGGCTGGTAACCATTCCAATGGGAGCATTTTTAACTGTATTATTTTATGTTCTTCTAAGATTTATTTTTGGTATTTAATTTTCTGAAGCAGTGCAACTTAACAAGTATGCAAGACTTGCTCTGATTGCTTCATTTTTTCCAACATCATTGATAGTGTTATTCATCTTAAAATTAAGAGACAAGACCGAAATAATAATTTGAGTTGTAACAAGAAACACACCTCTTTTGTTAAACATATTTGGCAAGTTATAGTTTTTTTCGATGTAATCTTCAATTACTGAAGATAATAAATCTAAAGATGATATTGTTAGGGGTGGAGTTATGTTTGATGCAAGAACTAGCTTTTGCAATGAAAGAGATTCTTTTAACAGTTTAATCAATTCAATGATTATTTTCTCAAGTGGCTTTTTTAGATTGTCAGATGAATTATTTTCGCAATTTAAAGCAAGATCTTTAGCACACTGCTCTAAATCATCTTCGATAATCATCATTTTTATTTTTTCTGGAGAAGGGAAAAATTTATATGTTGATGTTCTTTTTAAGTTAGCACGTTTAGCAATGTTTGCAATTGTGATTTCATCCACACTGGATTCAGCAAGGATATCACGGGCAGTATTAAGAATAATTTTTACTCTCTTTCTGCTTCGTTCCTGTTTTGCAATCATTATTTGGACATTTGTCTGAATAGTTAGATTATTGCAAAAAAATTGTTTTGAATAAAGTTAAATATTTGTAACTGTGTTGTCACAAAACAAATTTAGTATACAACTATCCTAATTTAGAAGACCGATCTAATGAAAAATTTATCAATTTTTATCCTTCCTTTGTGTGTTATTTCAATTATTGCGCAAGAAGAAAGCACCGATGTAGAGGAGGTTGTTGTTGTTGGAACCAAAGCAAGTATTATCTCTGCTATTGAAAAGCAAAGAGAATCTAACCAAATTGTATCTGTTGTCGATTCAGATGCATTGGGTGAATTTCCAGATACTACCGCAGCAGAGGCCTTGAGAAGAATCTCAGGTATTTCTGTTGAAAATGATCAAGGAGAGGGCCGGTATGTTACTGTAAGAGGTCTCTCAGGAGATTTAAACACTATTGCTGTTAATGGTGCAACTGTTCCTGCACCAGAAGGTGGAAGGAAAGTGATGCTTGACGGTCTCCCAACTGAACTACTAGATTCTATTGAAGTATATAAATCTCTAACTCCTGATCAAGATTCTGATTCTATTGGTGGAAGAATTGAGTTTAATACGAAAAGTGCTTTGGATTTAGATGGTACTTATTTTAAGTTAAAAGCAAACACTCTATGGAATGAACAAACTTCAAATAGTAATAATCCTAAAGTCTCCATTACCTATGGAGATATGATTAGTGAAAATGTGGGGCACATAATTGGGTTTACTTCATCTGAGAAACAAATAATTACTTACAACAATGAAACAGGATTTCCTGGTTGGGATCTTTTCGATAATGGAAACTATGCGATAGGTGATGATTTTGAAAGCAGATATTACGATTTAACTAGAGAAAGATTAGGCTTAACATATGACATTGACTTTATGATCGATGATGAAACTTCTATGTATGCAAACATTCTTTGGAATGAGTATGTGGATGATGAACTAAGATATAAAGATGAATACAAAATGAGAGAAGATCAAACTGATGTTACTGCTTCGGGAAGCACTATTACAGAAATAAGAAGAGATGCAGAAACAAAAGTTAGGCAGGAAGTTAGAACAATCAGAACATTTATTCTAGGTGGCAACACAATAGTCAATGGTTGGGATGCAGAATTTGCATATACTAACTCCTTTGCTGAAGAGGATGATACAGATAATGTTGATGCAAAGTTTAGAAGTAGTACATTTGATGCAGATGATTGCGGAGGACCTTGTGGATATTTTGATTATTCAGATCCTAAAAAACCACTCATGACATTAACTAATGGTGCTCAAGGTATTTATGATCCATCAAATATGGGTGTAGATGAGATTGAAGAGGAAGATTCCGTTATTCAAGACAGTGAATCGTCATTTAAGGTTGATTTCATGAAAGAAGATTTTATGGTAGCTGATATACCAACAACTCTAAAATGGGGTCTCAAATACAGCACTCGAGAAAAAGAAAAAAATGTTGAGGGTTATAGCTGGGAGCCTGATGCTGTTCAATCAGATTTTAATGTAAATACATCACCTGTTAACTGGCCTTGGCCAACTGTTTTTGGTCCTATGGCTGATCCTGAAACCATATTTGCCCTTCAGGGCACTTTTGGCCCATATGGAACAAGTGATTATGGCGATGACTATGTTTCTGAAGAGGATATCTTTGCAATTTATGGAATGGGTACAATGGAATTTGATAATGCAATTGTAATTGCAGGTTTAAGAGTAGAGGATACTTCATTTACTACTGTTGGATACAATGACGGTGATCCTAACGATGTTATTAATGGATCCAAAGATTACACATTTGTGTCACCAAGTGTAAACGTAAAATACTTTGTTGATGACAATACAATAGTGCGTGGAGCAGTATGGCGAGCTTTATCGAGACCTGGATTCGGTGAATCTGCTCCTGTAGCAGATATTGCCTTGGAATCAGATGGGACTTATGAGGGGGAAATGGGTAATCCAGACTTAGAACCATATGAAGCTACAAATTTAGATATAAGCATTGAAAGATATAATGATAATGGAGCAATATCATTAGGTTTTTTCAGAAAAGATATTGATAACGCTATTTACCCTCAGCTTACACAGGGTGTTGTTGCAGGATATAACTTTAGCGAACTATTAACATATGTTAACAGTGATAAATCAACAGTTGATGGAATTGAATTTAATTTATTTAGGGAATTTGACGATCTTCCTGAACCATTTGATGGGTTATTTATTTCTGTCAATTTAACTAAAGTTGATGCAGAAAGTGACATTCCAAGTGATAACGGTGTCTTTACTGTTCCATTTAGAAAGCTTGCTGACAGAACAAGCAATTTATCAATTGGATACGATAAGGGAAAACTAGATATGAGACTTTCATTAGCCCAAAGAAGTGATTACTTAGACTACCTGGCTGATGATGATATAGAAACTACTGTAGAAGATTTAAGTTATGACAATATCAGATTTACTGACGATCATTCGCAAATAGACTTTACAGCAAAGTACTATTTGAATGATAATTTAACTCTTAAATTTGACTTAATTAATATAAATGATGAACCAGAATTTTATTACTGGGGAAATACATCGAGGTTATCGCAATATGATGAATATGGAACAAGTGCAACAATTGGCTTTACATACACCTATTAATCTTTTTCATAAATTTAAAAAGGCAAGCATAGTTCTTGCCTTTTTTTTAACTACTTCTTCTTTGGCAGATTATGTTGAAGTTGAGGCTATTTATGAGACACCACCTGTTGTAACTAAGGGTGATGCAGCAGATGATCCAGCAATATGGGTAAATAAAAGTAATCCTTCAAATTCCATAGTCTTTGGTACAGATAAAAAAAGTGGAATCTATAGTTATAACCTTCAAGGGCAAGAACTGAGCTATACAAATCTTGGTAATATTAATAACATTGATACCAGAACTATCAATGTTGGAGATGATGAAAATGTTTCTGATTTTACCTTCCTTTTTGCATCCAATAGAACATTAGGATCGGTAGATTTGTGGGTATTTGAAGATAATGAAATCATACAAAAACTTGAAAATAATTCTTGGAAAGTTCCATCAAAACCGTCATTTAGAGGTAAATCAGATATCATCGTATACGGTATATGTGCTGGCATTGATGCAAAGTATGGATTAGTTGCTTTTTTAACAGAAGATACTGGTCCACGAGTTGAAGTATGGAATCTAACTGAAGACGGTCTAAATCTTATAACAACTTTCAATAATGGTGGAGAATCAGAAGGGTGTGTCTACGATGACCAAAATAGAACTCTTTTTATATCAGAAGAAGAAGTAAGAGGAGTTTTAAAAGCCTATAGACTCGATGATAGTTTTGATTTTTCTGAGCCCTATATTGTTGATTCTAGAGATGGTCAAATTGGTGGTGATCCAGAGGGTGTTTCTTTGTATAAGACACCAAACAATTCAGGTTATTTAATTTTATCTTCTCAAGGAGATAGTAAGTTCAATCTATATGATAGAAATTACCCTTATGATTATATAACCAGCTTTAGAATAGGCTCTTCAAAGAGTATAGACAATGTTACTGATACAGATGGCATAGAAACAATCAACTTCATGTTGAGTGATGAGTACCCAGAGGGCATAATGATTGCACAAGATGGATATAATAAAGATGGATTATGGTCTAAAAAACAAAATTTCAAATTTGTTTCATTTCAAGATATCTTGGAAGCAGTAGATGTCCCTTGATGCAATTCTTCAATTTATTTCTGCAAATTCAGAATACGCCTTAGTTTTAATTTTTATATTTGCTTTTTGTGAATCTCTTGTTGTAGTGGGAAGCATTCTAAGTAGCGCTATCTTATTTTCAATTTGTGTTTTTCTTTATAACAATGGAATATTGAATTTGAATAGTATTGTCCCAATTGCAGTAATTGGTGCACATATTGGCGATACGATAAGTTTTTACATTGGAAAAAAATCTGGTGACATCTTTTTAAATATGACATTTATAAAAAAACGACAGCATATTATTGAAAAAGCAAATAGATTTATAAAGAGATTTGGACCTTATACAGTAGTTATTGGGAGGTGGGTACCTGCAATTAGACCGGTTGTACCATTTTTATTGGGCATCAGTGAAATGAAGTTCCTGAACTTTTATAAGGCTGCTGTTTTAGCTGTGCTTACTTGGGGAGTTGGCCTTATAATATTAACTACTGGATTATCTTCTATTTTATAAATGTTATCTCTATTTATCCTAGTTTGTGCAGTTGCTGCTATCGGTATTTTTTTGTTTCAATTAGTAAAAGCTAAGAGGTCGGGGACTTTATCAGAGTATCTCAGGGATTTTTTAGTGATCTTTCTTGGGTTATTAATGTCAGCTGGAATTTTATTTATTGCGATCCGATTAATTCCAAGAATATTTTTTTAATGTCTACTTTATTTAAAAAGATTATTGATGGTGAAATCACAGCTGACATTGTTCACGAAGATGAAAATTGTCTTGCCTTTAAAGATATTGCTCCTCAGGCACCTATCCACATTTTGATTATCCCTAAAAAAGAAATTGCAATGTTATCTGATGCTGTAGAAGAAGATCAAAAACTTTTAGGTATTTTATTAATCACAGCAAATAAGATTGCTAAAAAATTAAGCATTGAAGATAATTTTAGATTAGTGATAAATAACGGTGCAAAAGCAGGGCAATCGGTTTTTCATTTACATTTGCACTTATTGTCTGGGAGACCTTTTAGTTGGCCACCAGGCTAGTAAAGGTATGCACCGATGCCAAGCAAAATAACAAGTAAAGCAATCCCTACAAAAAAAAATGCAGCATATCTGATAGTCTTTTCGTCATCCATATGATTTCTACAACCATTAAAAAAGATAAGTTTAACATTGAAGTGAAGTCATGGATATTATATGACCTAGGGAATTCAGCTTTTTTTACCACAGTCTTAGCTGCTTTTTTCCCTCTCTTTTTTGCCAGTTATTGGTCAGATGGATTAGAAGATTTAATCTCAACACAATATTTAACCATTTGCCTAACTATCACTAATTTATTTATTTTATTGTGCGCTCCTATTATTGGAGCTGTTTCAGATTTTATGAATCTAACGAAACAATTATTTATTTTTTTTACATTACTTGGTGCCTGTTTAGTTGGCTCTTTTTTCTTTATTGATCAAGGTGAATATCTTACCCCATTGATACTTTATGGCATTGCTCTTTTTTCTGCATCTTCCGGTATCGTACTTTACGATAAAATGCTTCTTCAAATAGCTCGTCATGATCAATTAACTAAAGTATCCAGTTATGGTTATGCTTTTGGATATCTTGGAGGGGGTTTCCTGTTTGCTGTGAATGCATTCATGGTCTTAGAACCAAGTTTATTTGGACTAAATGATGCTGTAGATGCAACAAAATGGGCTTTTATAACTGTTGCAGTGTGGTGGACGATCTTTTTAATACCGTTAGTATTAAATTATGATAATCGTCCAATTCAAGCCCAAGGCAATCTTAAAGATGCACTTTTTTCGGTTTATAAAACTCTAAAAAGTTTTTCGAAAATTGCACAAAATGCATCTAACAGAAATGCTTTAATTTTTTTAATTGCCTTTTTCTTCTATATAGATGGAGTGCATACCGTAATGTCTCTTGCGGCAATTTTTGGTGATAATATCGGAATTGAACAATCCTCTATAATAACAGCATTGATAGTTGTTCAGTTTGTTGGATTTCCTGCAACACTATTTTGGTCTTATATAGGAAATAAGTTCTCAGATAAGTTTGTAATTTATTCAACAATTTTTATTTATTTTTGTGGTGTAATTTTTTCAATGTTTTTGAGTACTTCGACTGAGTTTTTTATTTTGGCAGCATTAATTGGTTCGGTTCAAGGAGGTATTCAAGCTGCATCAAGAAGTTTATTTTCTAAACTTATTCCTCCTCACCAATCCGGTGAATTTTTTGGTTTGTATAATACCTTTGGAAGAGCTGGTGCAGTGATGGGTCCAGCTTTGGTGGGTCTGTTCATCGGTATATTTGAAAGTATAAGGATTGCATTATTACCTGTTATAATTTTATTTTTTCTTGGAGCAGCTATCTTATATTTTGTAAAAGTAAATCCAAGTAATTTCCAAAATACAAATGAAATTATTTAGTCTCAATTCCATAATTTTTTATTCAATTATGGGAATTTTCAGTCTAGTGATTGCAAGGTTTATTAGATCAATGATTAATTATAATTTTTGGATTGAGATCCTGATATGCTCGTTAGTGATAATCCCGATATACTATTTAGCTAGAAAATTGATTGTTAAATTTTATGTAAATTGATTAAATTTTTGAGTTTATTTGGAACATCGGTAATAATTCCGTCAACACCTAATTCAATTAAGTATTTCATTTCTGACTCTTTGTTAATTGTCCAAACGGCAATTTTAACGTTTTGTTCCTGCACAAATGATACAAAACTTTTTGTAACAATTTTTAATCCATATCTATAGATAGGAACTTGCATAAAGTCACCTTGAATATGATTTATCTTAAATCCAATATTTTTGAGTTTCATTTTAACGATTTCATTTGGTCCCATCGAAAAAATTACACCATCGATTAATTTCCTTGCCCGATTTAATCTACTACTCGAGAAACTGGCAAGGCAAATATTTTCTTTCTGAGTATTAAACTTATTTAATATCTTTAATGCCGGCTCTACAACATCATCTGTTTTTAAATCTATTTGAAACTTTGTATTAGGAAACTTATGGAGAACTTCCTCAAGTTTAGGTATGTGATGATTTTTAAAAATTTTAATTTGATCAATCTCTTTTGAATTACATTGACTGAATGTTTTATTAACTCCAGTTATTCTTAACAAGTTATTATCATGAAAAATATAAGGAATCCCATCAGCTGAAACTTGAACATCAGTTTCTATGATCTCTGCTCCAAGATTTACTGAGTATTCAAAAGACGCCAATGTATTTTCTGGTGCCTCAGTAGCTCCACCTCTATGAGGAATGATTGCAAGACCTTTGTAGTTGAGATAATTATGCATATATTAGGTAAAATATTCTCAACTATTATACAACTTGGATAAGTTCAGCAAAATAAGGCCCTACAATGACAATGAAGTTCAAAATATTCTTCAGGGATTAATTCACTCATCAGAATTTCTAGAAGTTTTTTTATATTCACGAGGTCACAAAAATAATTTTATTAATCAATTTTTAAAATTTCTCCTCCCGTATTTTCTTAAAAAAAGATTTAAAAAAATAACTACAGTTCAAGATTATCAGAACCTGTTTGAGAAAATCTTACTCGATATAATTAGTAAAACCTCCGATGGGTTTAGTTGTAATGGTTTTACTAATCTAAAACCAGATAAATCATATTTATTTATATCTAACCACAGAGATATAACCTTGGATCCTGCATTATTAAATTTAGCATTGCATCAAAACTCATTACCTACGGTTAACATTGCTGTAGGCAGCAACTTGTTTGATAAAAAGTGGGTTGCCGATTTAATGCGGCTGAATAAAAGCTTTCTCATTCCACGATCAGGACAAACTAAAAAAGAAATCTATAAGTCACTTAAATTAGTGTCCGAATTTATTCATCAAACAATTAGTATTAAGAACGAATCAGTATGGATTGCTCAAAGACAGGGAAGAGCTAAAGACGGAATAGATTTAACTGATCCTGCAATTCTTAAAATGTTACATTTACATATGAGAAAAGATTATCCCCTTAATGAATATCTGAATTCTTTAAGGATTATTCCCACTGCCATTACATACGAGTATGACCCAAATGATATTTACAAAGCACAAGAACTTATTTCAATTGATAAATATGGATTTTATAAAAAATCTAAAAATGAGGACTTAGAGAGCATATCAAGGGGAATTTCAGGTAAGAAAGGAAAAATTTGTTTAAACATTGGTAATCCTCTAACTTTTTCAAATCAAGAGAACTCATATGATCTTGCTGCTGACAGAATAACATCTTCCATTAAATCTCTTTTCCAGCCATTTCAGTCGCACTATGAGGCAAAAAGAATTTTGAATAAAGAAATTGAATTAAGTGCAAACCATTATTTTGAAACCAAACTCTCTAAACAAAATAAAACTGTTATTGACTATGTTTTGCGACAATATTCAAACTCAGTAAGTTCTGAATATTAATATGGCGCGCCCGGAAGGATTCGAACCTCCGACCTCTTGGTTCGTAGCCAAGCACTCTAATCCAACTGAGCTACGGGCGCATAATTAAATTATACAAAAAAAAAGGAGCACAAAGGCACCTTTTAGTTAGTCGAGTTTAAATAGAGGAAATTTAAAATTAATGACAAGAAAATTCTAATTAGACTTTAAAAATTTTTGATGAATTTTAAGAAACATTCAGGAAAAATTTATTTATGATATATTTCTTGCTTTTTCTTTGAGCATAATTGGAACCCCATCTTTGATAGGATAAGCAAGGTTTGCATCTTGTGATATTAATTCATTATTTTTTTCGTCATAAATCAATTTACCTTTTGTGACAGGGCAGACTAAAATATCTAGTAAATTTTTATTTAATTTGGTCATTTATAATTCTGGTTATGATAAGTAAAAGTAAGCAATTTATATATTCATCAATGGTATTCACTTTTCCAGTAGCAGGTGTACCTATTTTTGTTTATATCTTACCATTTTATGCTTCTAACTATAATCTTGGTCTCTCACTTGTTGGCTTTGTATTTTTTGCAGGGCGCATGATAGATGTTTTCACCGACCCTATTATGGGCGCATTAGTAGACAAATTTCCCTCAAAGTGGGGGAAACATAAACACTGGATAATTTTGTCACTTCCAGTGTTATTTTTATCAATGTATTTTTTGTTCTTGCCTCCAGATAAATCTATATCTGGATGGTACTTATTTATTTGTTTATTTTTTCTTTATACTGGATTCACTCTGTCAGGCATTGCTCAATTATCTTGGGCAAGTTTTATTGCCCCTAATTACGATGACAGAACTAGACTTTTAACTTTCAGGGAGTTTTTTAGCTTGGTCTCCACCCTATGTGTTATATCGATTCCAGCTATTATCGAGATATTTGGTGGTGACTTTGAAAGTAAAATTAATGCAATTGGAATATTTGGTTTAATTGGCATTCCAATAACAATTATTTTTGGTGTCACTTTATTACCAGATAAGAAAAAAACAGTTTCATCGCCAAATCCATTTGCTTCCTATAAAAGATTTCTATCTAATAAATCTCTTAATATTCTTGTCTTAGCAAGTGTCTTAATAGCATTTGGTCAAAGCTTTACAGGAGGACTTTACTTAATGTTGATTGATGCAGTTCTTGAATTGGAAGCATTTGCATCACGAGCTATTTTAATTAACTTCATATTTGCCATCGTTGGCCTATTTTTTTGGAGATATCTCGGAATAAAATTATCTAAACATAAATCTGCAGCTTATTGTTGTTTTTATGCAAGTCTGGCATTATTTCTTCAATTTCTTCTTATTTATGCTCTTCTGGAAAGTCCTGCTTCAATTAAGATTTTGGGTTTCTTTCCAATGGTTGCAATTGTTGGATTTGCTTTCTCTGGTGCAGCACCATTAATTAATTCTATGGTTGCAGATTTATCTGACCAAGATGAATTTGAAGAAAAAACCAATCAATCAGGATCCATGTATGCATACTTGACAACAATTACCAAAATTGGTTTTACTTTTGCCATTGCAGCCCCATATATATTCTTAGAAAATGTTTTGGGTTTTGATATCACTCTAGGTAATCTTAATTCTGATACAAGTATCACAGGACTATTTTATATGTATCATTTTTTGCCAATTGTATGTAATTTAGTAGCAGGATTTGTCTTGCTTCAATATACTTTGAAGCGTTCACAACATGAAATAATAAGAAATAAATTGCATTCAAAAAATTATGACTGATCGAACTAACCTGAGTATTAACCTTAATAAGATTGCTTTATTAAGAAATGCAAGAGGGGCAAATTATCCTTGCCTAAAAGACTTTGCTCTCCTTTGCTTTAAACAAGATATTGCTGGTTTAACATTACACCCTCGTCCTGATCATAGACATGCTACAAGTCAGGATGCTATTCAACTAGCACAATTATGTCATCATCATGGTTTTGAATTTAATCTTGAAGGCAATCCATTTTCTGAAAAATTAGATGATTATCTGGGTTTTATGGAATTGGCAAAGCAAATAAATCCGCATCAACTTACTTTAGTTCCTGATTCAAATACTCAAATTACCTCGGATCACGGTTGGAATGTAAAGTTAGATAATTCAAAAAAAGATAAGTTAATTGATACTATCTCCGAATGCAAAAAATATTCAACCAGAGTCTCATTGTTTATTAATATTGATAAAGAATCGGTTAACTTTGCCAAAGAAGTAGGTGCTGATCGAGTTGAATTTTTTACCGGTCCTTATGCTAATGCTTTTGCTAATTTAAGTTACTCTGATGATTTAGATAATTTTCAACAATGTTTAGTTTATGCAAACTCACTTCAGCTAGGGATAAATGCAGGGCATGATCTTAATTTAGAGAATATAATTCCTCTCCGTAAAAATGGTTTATTAAATTTAATAGATGAAGTATCGATTGGTCATGCTATCATTACTGAGAGTTTGCTTCAGGGTATGGAAGCAGTAATAGCAAAATATTTAACTATCTTGGATTCTAATGTCAGATATAAAAGAAGTTCTTAAACAACAAATATCTCAAAATAATATTCTAATCTTTATGAAGGGAACTCCTTATGAACCACAGTGTGGATTTTCTGCAAAAACAGTTCAAGCACTTATTGAATGCGGTGTGGAGTTTTCTTTTGTTGATGTTATAGCTAACCAACAAGCCCGACAAGTACTACCGGAAGTCAGTGAATGGCCTACATTTCCTCAAGTGTTTGTAAAAGGAGAATTAATTGGAGGTTGTGATATTGTTCTTCAAATGCATGAAAGTGGAGAACTAAAAGAATTATTAGCAAATCTAAATTAATTTAAAGAATTCATCAATTCACAAAAGATTTTTGCTGTAATTTCGGCATCATATGCAGCAGAGTGTGCTAAATCATTGTCGTAATTAATTTCTAAAGATTCAGCAATTTTTGCAAGAACTGTTTGACCTGTCATTGCTCCACCCAAAGTTACAGTATCTAGAACAGAAAATGAATGGAAAGGAGAATTTTTTAATTTGTTTCTCTTGATACATTCATTTAAAAAATTTAAATCAAAATGTGCATTATGACCAACTAAGATTGCTCTAGAACATTCATAATTATGTCGAGTTTGGTTGATAATTTTAAAGATGGATTGCAATGCTTCTTGCTCAGAAACTGCATTACGTAAAGGATGCTCTAAATTAATTTTTGTAAAATCTAATGCATCTTGATGAATTTTGAGACCAGGAAATGGATCAATGTGAAACCTATGCGTTTCACCAACAGAAAATTCTCTATCATAATTAATTAGAGTTATTGCAATCTCCAATATTGCATCACTACTAGGAGTGAACCCCCCAGTTTCTAAATCAACAACCACTGGGAGATATTTTCTAAATTTGGTTTTCACTTAGGTTTCGATACACCTAATTTTTCATGTAGTTTTTTGTTTGATGTTGTATAACCAAAAGGAACCCTTTCTCCTGGATAGCATCTTTTGAAAGCTTCTTGAACAGCAAGTGTTGTTTCATGAAAACCACAAAGAATAAGGTTTAGCTTTCCTGGGTAATCATTTATATCACCGACTGCAAAGATCCCTTTGGAGGAAGTTTCAAATGTTGCTGTATTAACAGAAACCTTTTTGTTATTGATGTCAAGATTCCAATTTAAAATTGGCCCCAGTTTTTTATTTAATCCAAAAAGAAATAGTAATTCGTCTGCATCATGAGTATCTATTTCAAGAGTTTCAAAGTTCTTCAAACTAACGCCCGAAACTCTGTTATCACCAAAAATATCGTTTATTAAATATGGAGTATGAAGGGTGACAGCACCTTTAGAAACTAGCTCTCGCATCTCTTGCTCAGTTTTGTATGCTCCTCTAAATTGATCTCTTCGATGAACTAAATGAATATGATCAGCAACTTTTGACAATTCAACAGTCCAATCTAAGGCAGAATCACCACCGCCGAAGATAAAGACTGTTTTATCTTTATAATGGTCAATATTTCGAACAGCATAAGAAACTCCGGAATTTAAATATTTATCAGGATCATCTATATTGGGTGGTCTTCGAGGTTCAAATGAACCTGCACCAGCTGCAATAAAAATATTTTTAGTCTTGAAAACTTCATTTTCAGATGTTGTAGCAATCCAAAAATCATTTTCTTGTTCGATAGAGTCAATTCTTTGTGATAGAAAAAGATCATAATTAAATGGTTTTATTTGTTCTAAAAGAGCATCCACATGTTCTTGTGCAGTTTGATAAGGAACTCCCGGAATATCATAAATGGGTTTTTCCGGATACAATTCCGCACACTGTCCACCGGGTTTATCAAGGTTGTCGACCAGAACACAATTAAGACCTAATAAACCAGCTTCAAATACCGTAAACAGGCCTACTGGACCAGCTCCAATAATTAATATATCTGTTTCTTTCATCTAACTATGTCTCCAGGTGAAGCATCTTGACTTGGTCTTACCAGATAAACTTTGCCTTGTTCATTAGTTGAAGCAAGAATCATACCTTCAGAGACTCCAAATCTCATCTTTCTTGGTTTTAGATTATAGACAAGAACTA
>Ga0066835_10000092_pt1 | contig 17007 bp, 12 predicted proteins | sample ETNtaG_3_FD_67280 | JGI IMG/M metagenome (GOLD analysis project Ga0066835, IMG submission 67280) | Marine microbial and viral communities from oxygen minimum zone, Eastern Pacific Ocean - ETNP201302SV84 | ecosystem: Environmental > Aquatic > Marine > Unclassified ... | reverse complement strand
ATAGACGGCTCTAGTGGATCGCCCTCCCAAATAACAATATCAGCATTATTTCCTTCTTGAATAGTACCTCTTCCACTGATACCAAAACTTGATGCAACATTTGATGTTAATCCTTTAATGGCTCCAAGATAAGACATGCCGTTAGCCACAGCATTACCTGCATTTTGACGAATTAAATGGTAATTGTGACTTCTTGATTCACTAAACATAATTGTCACTCCTGCACTTTCAAGAGTAGCTGCCAAGTTTATATTAGAAGCAAGTTCATCAAAGGAGTCAGGGATATTGTCAACTGGATTAATGATGACTGCTATATTATTTTCTGCCAAATCTGTAGCAACTAAATTTGCTTCCTGCGCATCCATGATAATTAAATTTATATTAAATTTTTTCTTAATTTCAATTAATTTCAGAATATCAGATGCTCTATTTACTCGCATCAATAAAGGTAAATTTTCTCTAAAAACCCTGTAAAGAGCTCTGGTATCTCTAGGAGTTAGATCTAACTCAGAAGCAATTTTATTATCCTCTGCTAGATCACCTAATTCCTCATCGGATAAAGCATCCTCATCAGAAATAGAAATGCCAAAATTTAGTAAATCCTCCAATAGAGCAAGACTTTCTGCACGTGATCCTCCAGTTGACCCTCCTATCTCGCCAATGATAGCTAAATCCTTTATACCATTGACCTGGAGTTTGCTATCCAGTAAAAAAAAGGAAGCTAGTCCACTCAAGGGATCATAATCTAGATCTGGCAAACTGATTGCAGAGGTCACTCCGTTGGAGCGATTCCATGGCACTAATGTTGAATTAGGATTGAAGGCATCATAAATGCTAAAGCCAATGGTATAGATATCGCTGCTAGTATCCTTGGTTGCGCTGATAGCACCAATTTCAATAATACCTATTTGAGTTTGCGGGGCCATTATTCCTGGAGTAATTATTCGATCGGAGGCGTCAATTATCTCATTAGCTCGCGCGGAAATATTTGAAGAAATTTTTGCAACCTTTCCATCCTCTATGAGGATATCCGCAATAAATGCTTCATTTTTACCATCAAAAATAGTGCCGCCCTTAATCAAAATTTGTTCCGAAGAAAGTTGCGCAGCAACTAAAGACAATAAAAATAATTTGGAATATTTATTCAACTCTCACTCCAGATGGTTTAATAATGCCCAAATCAAAATCTGATACCGGATAAAAACCAGCCTCACGATCAAAAGCCAAGCCTCCATCTATATAAACTTTTTCGGCCAGCGCATACACACTAAAAGGATTTTTTGACCACAGCACTAAATCGGCATCTTTGCCAGCAACTATTGATCCAGTCCTATCATAAATACCTGCTGCTTTTGCAGGATTAGAAGTAATCCAATTAATTGCCCGTGCTTTGGAAATATTGTAACCAGCTCTGTTACCTGCCGACCAAGCTTTCGCAGCTTCTTGGTTTAGTCTTTGTATGCCTCTTTCATCATCAGAATGCACAATGGCGCAGCCAGTTCCGTTTCTTGCTTGATCAACAATTGCAATATTAGCTTGTACCATGTCATAGGCTTCGTGTTTAAAGCCCCACCAGTCGGCCCATAAAGCACCACAAATGCCGTTATCTGCCAATAGATCAGCAATTTTATATGCCTCAACTCCATGATGGAAAGCTGTAATTTTATAATTAAATTCTTTGGCAACATCAATCATTACTGCCATTTCTTCAGCTCGATAACAATGAATATGAACAAGAATTTCGTCTTTAAGTACTCCTGCTAGGGTTTCCATTTCAAGATTTCTTCTAGGAGCATACTCTAATTCTTTAGCGTTATCTGATTTGGATTCATATTCTTGCAGTTGCTTTAAATAGTTTTCTGCCTGAATCCAAGCTTTTCTGTAACCAGCAAAATTTCCCATTCTAGTTGATGGAGCTTGTCCCCTGTTTCCATAAACCCGCTTAGGATTCTCACCGCATGCCATCTTAAGGGAATGAGGTGCATCTGGATACTTCATAGATTGGATAGTATTTCTTTGCAAATTCTTAACGGTTACCCCTCTTCCCCCAATTAAATTGGCCGATCCTGGTAAAATGTGAAATGTAGTGACCCCACCTTTAAGTGCCAAAGCGTATTGAGGATCTTGAACCCATATAGAATGTTCAGCCCAGACATCAGCAGTTACAGGACTTGTAGACTCATTACCGTCACTGCTAGTGCGCACTCCTGGTGCAGGATAAACTCCCATGTGTGAGTGGATATCAATAATACCAGGGGTAATCCATTTGCCAGTTGCATCAACAATTAAAAGTTGCTCATCCTCGATAGCTATTTCATCCCCAATAGCTTGAATAATCCCATCTTTAATAAGTAAGTCTGAGTTTTGCAATTCATTACCTTCACCGTCGTAAATATTTGCATTCTTAAATAGAATATATTGGTTAGGTAAAGGTTTATATGTTGAATCAAAAGGTTCTCTTTCCGACAACGACGGTAGAGCAAATAAAATCAGCAAATAGATTAATTTTGGTGACTTTCGAAACAACATATTTTCATCATAATTTATTAAATGTATAAAATAAACATGGAATTTAAAACTTTCTTTAAGTTAAAATAGTGTCATGAGCAAAATCATAGAGGATCTTAAGTCAGGTGAAGTTCTCATAAAATTTAAATCGTTGAGAAGCGGGAGAATAATTACCGAAAAATGCTCTTTAAATTCTGACCTAGTCCCAAAACAGTATTCTTTTAAACAGAATAATGAATCTGATAGTCTGCTTTGTTACCTTACTGAAAAGGAACGGTGGGAAGACATTCAAAAGGATTCCATTGTTGAATATAAAATTATTTCTGAGGAGAAATTATGAAAGCATTTCAAATTAAAAAAAACGGAGAGCCACTTGAGCAGGTTGAACTTGAGAAACCAACTCCAGTTGGAAACGAAATACTAGTAAAAACTATTGCATGTGGAGTGTGTCATTCCGATGTCCATATTCATGATGGTTATTTTGATTTGGGAGGTGGTGCTCAATTACCAACTCCCGCAGCAGATCTTTCCATGGGTCATGAGATTTACGGAGAAGTTGTGGCAACAGGTGATACTGCTTCAGATGTATCAATTGGTGAAAAATTTGTAGTGTATCCATGGATTGGGTGTGGTGAGTGTGAGGATTGTTTATCGGGCAATGAGCATTATTGCGGCCCAACAACTAACAAAAATTTAGGCATTACCGAAAATGGGGGGTATGGTGAATTCGTATTGGTTCCTGATAAAAAATATCTTTTTAGTGCTGGTGATACCCCAGATGAGTTAGCTGGAAGTTATGCCTGCAGAGGACTTACTGCATACAGCGCAATTCAAAAAGCAAATATAAAAGAAGGTCAAAACTCAGTTGTGATTGTTGGCGCTGGTGGTATGGGTTTACTAGCAGTAAAAATCATCCAGGCAGTATACTCCATCAATCCAATTGTTGTGGATATAGATGATGCAAAGTTAGAGATTGCAAAGTCCCTCGGAGCTTCGCATGTTGTTAATTCCTCCTCTCCCGAAGAGGCAATGATGAAAGTTTTTGAAATCACTGGAGGTGCAACAAGTGTTATAGATTTTGTAGGGGCAGCTCCTGCTTTTGAATTTGCTTACAATCTCTTTGGTCTGCGTCGAGGAGGTACCTATGTTTTGGTTGGGCTTCTAGGGGGGCAAACGACTATTCAATTACCCATGGTCACACTAACAGCAAGATCAATCTTAGGCAGTTATGTTGGCAGTCTATCTGAAATGGGAGAATTAATGGAATTGGTAAGTTCTGGAAAAATTGATCCAACACCCGTTGAAGTTAGAAATATTTCTGAATCTAATGAGGTTTTAGAAGGAATGCGTTGTGGAAAAGTCAACGGTATTGTATGCTTCACGCATGACTGATTCTCGGACAAGCAAAAGATATATTCTTCTTGGTATATTTTTTCTTCTGTCACTTTCCATTCATGAATTTACTCATGTTTTCGAAACAGATGATGCACATCATCAAGAAGTTATTAATCTTGGGTGTGATGTTTGCGAATATAATGAAACAGATTTTGCGGACAACTCTCATTTACTAATCAAGGAAAGTTATGATGAGAATCTTTCTTTAAAGAAGTTAAAACTTTTTTCAAAATCATTCAATCATTACCTCCAAAGAGCTCCACCGCAAAAAATTAATTAAGATTCTTAATTAATTTTTTCAATAGGAGTAAACATGCAAAAAAAATTATTTACACTTTTAATATTAAGTGCTTTTTCTACTAACTATATCCATTCGGTAGTAGAAGAAGTAGTAGTGCAAGCTTCGTTGCTTGGACAAACTGAAGATGGGATAAGCGATCCCCTTCATATACTTGATGGTGCGGAAATCGCTGATATGGCAACTACAAGTTTAGGTGAGACACTTGATTCTTTGGCAGGGGTTACAACTGCAGATTACGGCTCTGCTGTTGGACAGCCGATTCTTAGAGGATTGAGTGGATCGAGAGTTAAAGTTTTAACCAATGGTCTTGTAAACAGAGATGTAGCTGGCATTGGTGCAGACCACAAAAATGAAGTTGATCTTTTTGATATTCAACAAGTTGAAGTTGTGCGAGGACCATCATCACTGCTTTACGCAAATGGTGCTTCGGGTGGAATCGTTAATCTTGTTGACAACACAATAGCCACTTCTGATGTAGAAGAAATGAGTGTTAAGTTAGGTTTTGAAACCCAATCAGTAAACTCTGGTGATAGTCAAAACTTTGCATACAGTGATAATGTTGGGGGTTTAAATCTTTATTTTTCATATTTCGATTCTGCATTTGGTAATTATGATATTCCAAATGGTGCCGTTCTTCATGAAGAAGAGCACCATGATGATGAGGATCATGATGAGGAAGAGCATGATGAGCATGATGAAGATATGGGTTATCTTGAAAATTCAGATTCAGCTCAAGAAGCAACTAGATTTGGAGTTTCCAAAGTTGGTGATTGGGGATATATCGGCATGTCCCTAAACAGCTCAGAGAGTGTTTTTGGTATTCCATACCATTCTGAAGGTCATGAAGGTCATGGTGATGAGCACGGAGACGAAGAGGAAGGTCATGATGAACATGAAGGAGAAAGAATCTTCTCTGCGACTGATTCGGATAAATTTAATATCAAAGGGTCAATAGCTCTTGATAGAAACTTAGTAAACAGTGTGGATTTTTTCTTCCAAGATTCTGAGTATGCTCACACTGAACAACATGCTGAAGAAGAGCATGGAGATGAAGAAGAGCATGGTGATGAAGATGATCACGGGCATGGTGAAGAAGGTCCAACAACCTTTAGTAATGATTCTTCTGAATTAGGTTTTATATTCGATCTTTCAAACGACGCAATGACTCAAAAAGTATCTTTAAATATTTCAGATGAAACCATTAAAATTATTGGTGATGAAGCTTTTATGAATCCAGCTGATAGAGAAGAACTTACCTTAGGATATTTTGCTAATCGAGAAATTGGATTATTTGATGTAAGTTTTGGCATTAGATATGACCAAATCGAAACTAATGGTTCAATTACTGAACATCATGAGGAAGAACATCACGATGAAGAAGAAGCACACGAAGAAGAAGAGGAAGAGACAACAAATTATAACTTTGATATAAATAATTTGAGTTTTTCTATTGACCTTCGCAGATCCCTCAATGAAAACTGGGACGTTAATTTTGGTTATTCCAGCCTTGAGCGTGCTCCTTCAGTAGTTGAGCTGTTTATGAACGGCCCGCATTTAGCAACAGGACGATTTGAACTAGGTAATACTAATCTTGCCACTGAGACCTCAAATAATATTGACCTTGGAGTAAGTTATGCAAATGATAATTTCTTTGCATCATTATCATTCTTTATAAATGATGTTGATAATTATGTGTATCTTATGGATATGCATGAGGAAGAGCACCATGATGAGGATGAAGATCATGATGAGGAAGAACACGAAGAAGGTCACGATGATCATGGTGGTCTCATTCTTGCAAATTACCTTCAAGAAGACGCTGAACTGGATGGATATGAACTTGAAATTGGCAGAGTATTCAATCTAGCAAGTGGAGATCTAGAAGTATCTTTTTCAAGAGATGTTGTCAGTGGAAGCTTATCAAACGGAATGAATATTCCCAGAATGAGTCCTGCAAGAAATATTTATTCAGTAGGATATTCTGTAAATGATTATTTGTTTGATTTGAGTTTCAAGGATGTAGACTCTCAAACAGATACTGCTGAAGAGGAATCCGCAACCAGTGGTTACCAGATGCTTGATGCCAAACTCGTTAGGACTTTCGACCTGAATGGGAGTTCTTTGAGAGTGTCAGTATTTGCAAACAACCTTCTTGATGAGGTTGCAAGAAATCATGCTTCTTTTGTAAAGAATCAAGTTCCTTTACCAGGTAAAAATTTTGGTTTACGTTTTAACCTAAGTTTTTAATCTCACTATATAAAAACGAGTCTAGCAATAGACTCGTTTTTTTTATCTTTCAAATCGTCCCTAATCTTGTAAAATTATCGGGTAATAATATTTGTATGCTGCAAAAATATATCTTTCTCGGACTTTTAATTTTTCAAGTACTCTTAGTTGCTGACGTTGAAGAGGTAGTTGTCACTGGAAGTTTGATAGATAATCTTGAAAATGATTCATCGCCTATAGAAGTTATTAATAACGAAGATTTAGAAAACTTAAACATTACTCAACTAGCTGAAATTAGTAAATATCTAAACATAAGTTCTGGTTCAAGATTCCAAACTAATGCTCTCGAGGGTACCGATCAAGGTATGACATCCATCACACTCAGAGGATTGGATCATGCATCAACCTTGCTATTGATTAATTCAAATCGTCATACATTTGCAGGTACTACTTCCGATGACGGCGAGGCTTACATCGATGCAAACATTGTTCCAGAAATTGCAATTGAAAGAATTGAAATTCTCAAAGAAGGTGCTACCTCACTCTATGGTTCTGATGCTATTGCCGGAGTCATTAACTTCATAACTATTAAAGAATTTGAGGGTATGCGAGTTAAAGTTGGTTCACAAAAAGCTTCTAACTACAATCACAACGATAAAAGTCTGGGAATTCTTTTTGGTAAAAATATAAATCGCAGCAATATTGTTGCTGGGATCAACATTCTTGAAAGAAGTCCACTTTCAGCGAGAGAAATTCCTGGTATAGCTGAGTTAGGACTAAGTACTTTTGGAAAAACATTCAAACTGCTTGCTCCAGATGAAGTAACCTTTGGAGATTATGCAGGGGTTTATCCGAATGAGACAACATTTGTTCCTGACCCGAAATGTGAGGCCAATGGAGGTGTGCTGGACGGATCTTTTTGCCGGTTTTTGTACGGTGAAAGATTCAACATTGTAAATGATGAAAGTCACAAAAAAGCCTACCTAAACTTTTCAAGAGTGTCCAATAAGGCAAATATCAATATTTCTCTGCTGGCATCAAATGTTAAAGTGAACGATAATCCGCAATCGCCCTCTTATCCTGCTTTACCCTTTCTATCAAGGAATATCTTACCTGGTGAAGGTGGCAGCCCTTTCAATGTACCACTAAAATGGTACGGTAGACCCTTAGGATCAGAATACGACTCACCCCATTCTCCAAAAGATATCTTCCAACATCATTTAACTGCAAAGATTGGTTTTAAAGTAAATGTAGCAACTTCTGCAGAATTAACATTGTCATCAAGTCGACACCAAAATGATCATTTTCGTCCAGATATTATTGATTCTAGATTCCTCGACGCCATTCAAGGAAAGGGTGGTCCAAACGGAGATGAAATGTGGAATATATTTGATTCTAGTCAAAACTCACAAGAGCTGATTGATTATGTCTCTGGTGCAGAAGTCTCAAAAAAGACTGCTCATCTAGACAGCTTAAATTTAACATTCACCTCTGCATGGAACCAGCTGCGGTATGCGTATGGGATTCAATATAACCAGGAATCTCTTGATGTAATATTCGACGAAATTAGTCGTGCAAATTTTGATAATGACGGAAAGTTATTAAAGATTGCAAATTTATTTTTTTTAGGTGGGGGTACTAACGTTGACAGTCAACGAACCTCGAAAGCTCTTTTCACTGAAATGGACACCAATTTAACAGAAAAAGTTAATCTAAGACTGGCAGCAAGATATGAATCTATGAATAATGAAAATTCATTGGATCCTAAAGTATCTCTGAAATATGATTTTAGTGACTCTCTTAGCTTTAGATTCTCCCAGAGTACTGGATTTTCAATGCCTTCCATGGCTCAAATGTATTCTAGTTTCATAAAATTAGGTAGTGTTAGAGATGTCACGAGTTCTGTCTTTGTAAGGCAGGCTGTAATAGGTAATCCAAATCTCAAACCTGCTACTTCCAAAAATAAAAACTTAGGCCTAATTTATGAAATTTCTTCTTTCAAACTTTCCACTGATTTTTGGGAAGTAAAATACAAAAATAGAGTCGAAGCTGAAAATGCTCAAGCACTATTAACAGCAGATCCCAATGGACCAAGTATTACTCGAAATGAATTAGGTGATCTAGTCGGTGTTACTACCTCATATTTTAATGAAGAAAGCACCCTGGTAAGAGGTTATGACATCCAGATGTCTTACACTGCAGATATAGATTTTATTGAAGATTTAACATTTGTTTTAAAAGGAACAAAAATAAGTAAATTTATGACTCCTCAGGAAATTGATGGAGGTTCAGTCTTGGTCAATCGAGTGGGCAAGTTTAATTACGATGCGCATACTCACTCCTTGCCTGCAAAGAGAATTAACGGATTTATTACCTGGAAGTCCAATGATTATTTTTCAGGACTTACGGTTAGGTATATAGACGGATACAAGAATGAAAGACCAATCAGTAGCCTAGGTCTTACCTATGGTTATACTAATACTATAAAATCATCTTTAATATTTGATTTTTCAATAGGTCGTCATTTTGCTCTTAGCAGTGGTGCTTTAACCTCAAAACTTGCGATTGTAAATTTGTTTGATAAAAAAGCTCCGAGATTATTTGATGCACCAGATTTTAGCTTTGATACAAGAGTTCATGATCCGCGAGGACGACTATTACATTTAATTATTGAATATAATTTCTAGTTGATAAGTTGTATTTATAATTATGAACAAACTTGAAACTGCAATAAACCAAGCTATAGAAGAGCTTAAGTTACCAAGTGCTTGGCCAAGTGCAGTTTCTCAAGAGCTGCCATCAGAATCTAACTTTCCTTATCAAAGCAACTATAAAGATTTTACCGATATGCATTTTGTCACTATTGATGGAGAAGATGCAAAAGATTTTGATGATGCGGTTTTATGCGAACGAACAAGTCAAGGTTTTACTTTGCGTGTAGCTATTGCTGATGTGAGTGGTGCAGTAATACCAAACACTGCTATGGACAAAGAGGCAAGGAAGAGAGGAACTTCAATATATTTTCCTGGATTAGTAATCCCAATGTTACCGGAGGCTATCAGCAATGATATTTGCTCTCTGGTTCCCCATCAAAATCGTAACACTGTTGTGTGTCAGATGATGTTTAATGATGATGGTGACATTAACGAATTTGATTTTGTACTTGCCACCATAGAATCAAAACATCGATTAACTTATTCTGAAGTTGAGAGTTTTGTAACTGAAAGGCAAGCCCTGAGTTTACCGGAAGTTGAAAGCTCAATATCCCATCTCAAAACTCTTACCAATATCTTATTAGATAAAAAAATGCAAAGAAATGCTCTGGACTTTGAAAGTAATGAGCCGCAAGTCGACTGTGATAACCGTGGGGTAGTAAAATCAATAGTAAAACCCAGTCGATTATTTGCCCATCAAATGATCGAAGAATCTATGATTGCAGCAAATACTTGTGCTGTTTTATTTATTAAGTCGAAAATATCATTTGCAATAAATAGATACCACCCTCCTCCAAGTGAAGAGAAACTAAAACCACTTATTGACAAAATTAATACCTTAAAACAACAAGATCTTTCTGACCCACTGATCATATTAAAAAAAGCTATAAGTATTTCAAAAAAAGAAAAAGGGTTTGAAATTTTGCAAAATCTCATTTTACAAAATTTACCAAGAGCCGTGTACTCGGTTAATGAAAGTGGTCATTTTGGCCTTCAACTCAAGGAATATACACATTTCACTTCGCCAATTCGACGGTACCCTGATCTGGTCATACATCGCATACTCAAGTCAATTTTATTAAACACAGAGGTAGTCTACACACAGAATCTTCTTGAAGATCAGTGTGCTGAACTTTCAGAATTAGAGAAAAGAGCAGAGCAGGCTTCTCGGCAAGTCACTCAACAATTGATTTGCTATCATTTAGAAAATGAAATTGGAAAAACATTTAATTCAAAAATAGTTAGTGTCACGAGTTTTGGCCTCTTTTGTGAAATTAAAGATTTTTTTATTTCAGGCTTACTTCATGTTTCAGATTTACCTTCTGACTACTATCTTTATAATGAACATCAAAATTATTTAAAAGGTCGAAAAAGAGGGATGGCGTTTAAAGTCGGTGATCCAATCACTGTCAGAATAGACAATGTGTTGCCGAGTGAACGTAAAATAGTCTTAGGTTATGAATACTGATAATAAAAATAATCTGCGAGAAGGTTTTCACCACGTTGAAATCTTGTTAGATAACAAGCCAGAGAGCATTAAGAAAATCTACCTCCCCTTGGAAAGATCTGATGACAGGATAGAAAAACTTAAAGAAAAGTGTGGAGATATTGGATTGAAAGTTGAATTTTCGAAAAAAGTAAAGAAAAGTCCTGTAGTTGAAGTCATTGAGTCCGCTAAACAAAATTTAAAGGATTTAAAAAAAACTCTCGACTTAAATCCATCAACTGACCAAACATTTATTGTCTTAGATAATATTATTGATCCAAGAAATCTTGGGGCTATTTTAAGGACTGCAGCAGTATTAAATATTGATGGAATAATCATTAATAAAGATCACTGTGCACCAACGACTGATACCGTTCACAGAGTGTCTTGTGGAGGCTCAGATCTTTTGAATATATTTTATGTTTCTAATTTATTAAATTGCATTAAAACATTAAAAGAATTTAATTTTGAGATCATTGGCTTTACTGAGCATGCTAAAGATGGTTTGCAACAAATTAGAGATGGCAATTCTGCTCTGGTGTTTGGCTCAGAGGAAAAAGGTATTCGAGCAAAGACTCTCGAGGCCTGTGATATACATGTAAATCTTATAAAAAATGATAAAATCAATAGCTTGAATGTCTCTGTAGCAATGGGAATTGCAGCTAATGAAGTCATCGATATAAAAAAAAGTTTTTCAAATTAAATGTTAAAACAAAGAACACTAAGAAATTCAATCAAAGCTTCGGGCATTGGTCTGCATAGTGGTGAACAAGTTAACATTGAATTAATGCCATCTGAACCTGATACAGGCATTAGATTTTTAAGAACAGACCTCCGAGAAGATTTAGAAATTCCAGCAACGGCTCGAGAAGTTGGATTTACTACTTTATCAACTACTCTGGGTTCAGGAACAAATCAAATCTCAACCATTGAACATTTACTGTCAGCAATTGCAGGCTTGGGTATTGATAACTGCTTAATTAAGGTTGATGGTCCAGAAATGCCAATTATGGATGGCAGCGCAGGACCTTTTGTTTTCTTACTTCAAGCTGCTGGTATTGCTGAACAAGATGTTAAAAAGAAATTTATTAAAGTACTCAAAGAAGTAAAAGTAACTAGAGATGATGCTTATGCCTACATCAAGCCATTTGATGGTTTTAAAGTTTCTTTTTCAATTGAATTTAATCATCCGGTTCAAAATAGATATCCTGCAGAGTCAACCATTGATTTTTCATCGACATCATTTGTCAGAGAGGTATGCCGTGCCCGAACTTTCGGTTTCAATAAGGATATTGAATCCCTTAGGAAACAGAATCTAGCTTTGGGGGCAAATATGACAAATGCCATCAATATTGGAGAGGATGAAATTCTCAATGAGGAAGGGCTTCGTTTTGATGACGAATTTGTAAAACATAAAATTCTCGATGCGATTGGAGATTTATACCTGCTTGGCCATAATTTAATCGGTGAATTTGTTGGTTATAAATCAGGCCATGCTCTCAATAATGCGTTACTTAGAAAAATCAGTGAAACCTCAGACGCTTTTGAGATCGTCGAATTTGAAGATCTTGATGATGCTCCCATTTCTTATGCACGACCTCCTTTTGAGGACGCTTAGTTGAAATCAAAAATTTATGTTTAATTTCCTCGGAAAAATTTTCGGTACCAGCAACGATAGGAAATTAAAAAAAATGCAAAAATTTGTTGATCAGATTTCGCAATTAGAAGCTGAATTTTCTGATCAAGATGCTTTATTCTTTCAATCCTATAAAGAATCTTTATTTGAAAAATATTCTGACAATGAAGATATTTTTTCAATTTTACCTGAAGCTTTTGCAGCAGTAAGAGAAGCCGGAAAACGAACTATCAAATTACGCCATTTTGATTCTCAATTACTAGGTGGAATTGCATTAGCAGAAGGTAATATTGCTGAAATGAAAACTGGTGAAGGAAAAACCTTGGTTGCAACACTCCCGGCTTACCTTAATGCTGCCATTGGCAATAAAGTGGTGTTGGTGACCGTAAATGATTATCTTGCCAAAAGAGATGCGGAATGGATGCGACCTATCTATGAATATTTAGGCTTAACTGTTGGTGTAATTTATTCAGGACAAGAAATTGAAGAAAAAAAATCTGCATATGAATGTGACGTTATTTATGCCACTAATAATGAATTAGGTTTTGATTATTTAAGAAATAATATGGCTCTTAGAAAAGAAGATCGAGTCCAGTGTTCACTTGATTTTGCAATTGTCGATGAAGTTGACTCCATTTTAATTGATGAGGCAAGAACACCCCTAATAATCTCTGGACCAACAAATGAAAGTTCTGAAATGTATGGACAAATCAAGTCCATAATCCCTCAACTGGCAAGACAGATGCGAGAAGATACCGAAGAGGAACCGCTGGCTGAGAGTGAAAAAGGTCACTTCATAATTGATGAAAAGAATCGAACGATTGATCTTACGGATGATGGTTATATGCTAGTTGAATCGATGCTTGAGGATATGAAATTATTATCACAATCTGAAAACCTATACTCGGTTTCTAACATCAAAATCATGCGGTTTGTACAAGCTACATTGCGAGCTACCTTTTTATATGAAAAAAATGTGCACTATTTAGTTCGAAACAATGAAGTAGTTCTGATTGATGAACATACCGGTCGGACTATGCCTGGAAGGAGGATTAGCGAAGGTGTGCATCAGGCTCTTGAAAGTAAAGAAAATGTTCCCATTCAACGGGAGTCTCAAACTTTAGCATCCACCACATTTCAGAATTTTTTCCGATTATTTAAAACACTTTCTGGGATGACTGGTACTGCTGATACGGAGGCATTGGAGTTTAATCAAATTTATGGTTTAAATGTTGTCATTATTCCGACTAACAAACCCATGGTAAGAAAAGATCTTGATGATCTAGTTTTTCTTTCCAAAGAATCTAAATTTAAAGCTATCATTGAAAAAATTTCTGAATTACGTACTCAACAAGTTCCCACTCTAGTGGGAACTGTTTCTGTCGAATCTTCAGAATATTTATCCTCACTCCTCAAAAAGCAAAATATCCCTCATCAAGTCCTCAATGCTAAACAGCATGCGCAAGAGGCAGAAGTTATTGCAAATGCCGGAAAACCTGGAGTAGTAACCATTGCCACTAATATGGCAGGGCGAGGAACAGATATCGTACTGGGAGGAAAAAAAGATTCTAATGATAGTTGGGATGCAGATCATCATACTGTCATCGATAATGGAGGTTTATTTATTCTAGGTACAGAAAGACATGAATCTAGACGCATTGATAATCAACTTCGCGGACGTTCTGGCAGACAAGGTGATCCGGGCTGCTCTCAGTTCTTTCTCTCCCTTGAAGATGATTTATTGAGATTATTTATCACAGATTCCCGTCGTGCTCTTTTTGAGAGAATTGGCATGGGAGATGAGCATATCGAACATCGGATGCTATCAAGAGGTATTGAGAATGCTCAAAAAAGGATTGAAAATCGTAACTTTGACATCCGCAAAAACCTTCTGGAATATGATGATGTTGCTAATGATCAAAGATCAGCAATTTATGCTCTTAGAAATGATTTGCTAGATGCAGAGGATATTGAAGAGTCTATTAATGGTCTAATTATTGATCAGTTCAATAACATAGTAGCTTCGTTTATCCCCCCAGATTCTGTTGATTCTCAGTGGCAATTAAATGAAATGGATGCATATCTGAAAGAAAACTTTAACTTTACTAAAACCTTTGCCTCCACTATTCAAGAGGATAAAACTTTACAGTACGAATCAATTTGTGAACTGATTAACAGTCAGGCTCAAGCAATGTACCAACTAAAATATGCACCCATTGGTGAAAATAGAAAGAATCTTGAAAAACAAATCATGCTCCAAATCCTTGATGTTCACTGGAAAGAACATTTAGCAGAAATGGATCATCTTAGACAAAGTATTGGACTTCGAGCTTATGCGCAGAAAAATCCAAAGAATGAATACAAACGAGAGGCTTATTCAATGTTTGAAAATATGTTGGATGAAATCAATTCAGAAACTATAAGAATTTTGTTTAATCTCACGATTGCCTCAAAAGAAGAACTAGAAAAATTAGAACAGGCTAATATAAAAAAAACCGAAGAGGACATTGAATTAAAAAGAGAAGAAAATTTTCAAACTAGTGTTCCTCAAGGCAGTCATCCTGAAAAACCTCAACCTATGATTTCGTCAGAAAAAATTGGTAGAAATGAACTTGTAAAGATTACTAATGGTCAAGAAACAAAAGAGATGAAATATAAAAAAGCAAAAAGATTGATTGAGACAGGAGAATGGCATATCCAATAAAGCATGGTTTTATTGCAATTACTCCTGAAATAAGTGGGCCTTATATTTTTAACGTTGAAGAATATGGTCAAGATCATCCTAGCACATATAACAATATAGATTATTACTGCGAAAGTCTTCTTAGGGTATTGTTCGAGGAAAAATCTTGGATTAAATACATTGTATTACGAAATAAGAAACTTTCACTGAAACAATATAGTGAGTTTCTAGAAGCATTTTTCCATGCTTGGGATTTTGTTTTTGAAGCTTTCTTAAATAGATTGCCCAATAACTTTGAAGATGCAGTTGCGGATTCATTAAGTGTAGAATCACATAGCATAATTCCTAAAACCATTATTCATTGTGATAATGAAAAACAAATGCAACCAATTAAATTCAAGAATGGGGATTTAGACAGTTTTGGAAATATAATAAATGGTTATATTGAAAATTGTGATTCATTTTTTGATGGTTTTCATTTAACTAGTTCGTTTGTAAGAGAAATCTATTCAAGTAAAAAATTACAAGAAAAATTAAAAGTTAATACTCGTCCTAAAACTCATACAGATACTAAAGGTATTATTGGGGCTTCATGTCATACCGAAGAAGATTTGTTTATGGCACAGGAAATAGGAGCTGACTATTGCTTTTTGAGTCCCTTGAAAAGTATTGATAAGGACTATCCAAATTTAAGTTGGTCTCGTTTTTCAAAAATGGTATCTAGTGTCAAAATGCCTGTTTATGCTCTTGGAGGTCTTAAGTTTGGTGACTTAGAAACCTCAAGAAAATATGGTGCTGCAGGTATAGCTGGTATCAGTATGTATACAGATTATTACTCAGATTGAACGGGTCTTGATATCTTGTTTGTTTCATTTACCCACTCTCCAAGATCAATTAATTTACATCGCTTGCTGCAAAAAGGTCGGTATTTATTGTGTTTATCCAATTTAGTTGATGCTTTGCAACGAGGACAAGTATTCATTTTATTAATTTTAAGTATTGTTTATGTTGTTCTTTGACCTGTGTTTGTAAATCTTCCAAGGTTCCAGAATTCTCAATAATATCATCGGCAATGCTATTACGCTTTTCTCTTTTTGCTTGTTTATTCACAATTTTGCGGATGTCATCAATCTCGACTGCATCTCTTTGCGCAGCCCGAGATAATTGTTTAGCAACCTCACAATCAATCACAAGAATGCGATCATAAAAATCCGCAGATGATGTTTCGGTTATTAAAGGCACAATCACTATTTGATAAGGGCTTTTGGCAGACTGAATAAAAGCACCGATCTCTTGTAAGACTAAGGGGTGGATAATTGACTCTAAAGCAGCTTTGGCATCTTTGTCTTCAAATATTAACTTTCTTAATTTTTTGCGATCTATTTTATTTTCATGATCTAGATACTTAATACCAAATGTTTGAATAAATTCTTGATAAGCCTTACCTTCAGGTTCCATGACAGCCTTTGCAATATCATCAGCATCTATGACATCGACTCCAAGGTCCTGAAAATATTTCCCAGCAATTGTTTTGCCTGATCCAATACCTCCTGTAAGTCCAATAATCATAATTCTCTTTATTTATAAACGCATTATCATTGATTTCAGCAAGAAATCTAGAGATATAAATAAAAAAACCCCGTGGTTCTGATGGCACACGGGGTTCAAACCCATTTAAGGGTTTTAAATAAAAAGCCTGACGATGTCCTACTCTCACACAGGGAAGCCCTGCACTACCATTGGCGCAAATTCGTTTCACTTCTGAGTTCGAAATGGGATCAGGTGGTACCAAATTGCTATTGTCATCAGGCAAACTGGTTATGTAATTAATCACTTTAAGTAAGTTACTCATTACATGTAAGCCTTCTTAAGGTTACATGATCAAGTCTCACGAGTTATTAGTACGAGTTAGCTCAACACTTCACAGTGCTTACACATCTCGCCTATCAACGTCATAGTCTTTGACGACTCTTTAGGAAACCGAAGTTTCTGGGAAATTTAATCTTGGGAGAGGCTTCCCGCTTAGATGCTTTCAGCGGTTATCCTTTCCGAACATAG
>Ga0066835_10000090_pt1 | contig 17070 bp, 15 predicted proteins | sample ETNtaG_3_FD_67280 | JGI IMG/M metagenome (GOLD analysis project Ga0066835, IMG submission 67280) | Marine microbial and viral communities from oxygen minimum zone, Eastern Pacific Ocean - ETNP201302SV84 | ecosystem: Environmental > Aquatic > Marine > Unclassified ... | reverse complement strand
CTCTGCCCGCTCATAATTATGGTATCTTTGTCCGGTTGCCATCTCGTCATGAGTGCCCACTCCACTCTTTTCGGATCTGAGATATCTATATCTTCATCGACCACAACTACCTGTTTCATTGAGGGATGTCCTCTGAAAGCCGCCTCTATGGCCTGCATACCGTCCCCTTCATTTTTGGGAATAATCTGGACCACTGAAGACAGCCATCCACAACCTCCATCGGTCATGTGAACATCTACACACTCGACTACTTTGGAAACTGAATTCTTTATGGTTGGGGCTCTAGGCATACCCATCAGTGTCCTATGTTCAATACCAGTTGGAATTAGGGCGTGGAAAATCGGGTTTACCCGATGGTGTACATGGTCATACTCAATCACATGTTCCTGCCTAATGTCATCTACAGTCCCAGTGATGTCGACATAGGGCCCCTCATCATCTCTCTCGGTGGTTATCCTGGCCTCCATAGCATACTCTGCATCCGCTGGAACCATAACCCCGTTGGGTAATATAACGACCTTCAGAGGAGAACCATGCAATCTCATATGCAAAGAGGAAGCGACCGTCAACTCGTCAACATAGTCTGAAAATGACATAGCTGCTGCCAGAAGTACGGTAGGGTCCGGGCCGTTGACTACGGCAATGGGCACATCATCGCCCGCTCCTGCTGCTTCTGTACTAATCGTCCTTAGGTGCCTGGGAACCAATCTAGCCACGGTATGATTCCTATCTCTCAGCAATTGTCGATGGATGGATAGGTTTCGTATTCCTGAATACTGAGCAACTATAATTGATGCAGATTGATACCTGCCCCCATCCTCATGGAAGTGCCAAGGGATGGGAAGCTTGCTCAGGTCTACTTCTTCCTGGCCTGATTGCATTACGGGTGCGTCAGATACATCCACAACTTCGGGGTCAGATGGATTTTCCATTGCCCATGCAAGCACATCTATCAGATCACCAGGTGAAATGTCAAACATTTCACACAATCTAGACTTCTCCAGAACGTTCAAAGCTGCCCTGTGCCCTGGGGCTTCGGCAAGATTATTGAAAACTAAAGGGATATCTCCCATCTTATTCGAAGCTTCAATCATACCGTGTAAAACACTGGTTGATTCCTGTACATTATGAACGTCACTGAGCATGTCACGGAAGGCCATATTGGGGGGCGGGGTCAATACATGCTTGAATGTTGGTGACATTATCCTCTCTGGGGCCCACTAAGTCGAGGCTATCCCGTCACGCTCTTATACCCCATGAGGGTCGGCGAGACATCATTCTGAGGTGTCACTTTGGGTAGAGGTCTTTTCTCCGGGCAGAAGATGAAGTCCGACAGGAAGAGATATCGCTGGAAGGAGCGTAAGTTTAGGGACCGACAATTCAAACAACAAAGAGGTGGTGTTCTAAAGCACGATCCTCTAATGGGCAGTACACAGGCCAAGGGAATTGTGGTAGAGAAAGTTGGTTTTGAGGCTAAACAACCAAATTCTGGTATCAGAAAAGCAGTCAAGATTAGCCTGATTAAAACAGGAAACAGACTTACTGCTTTCGCACCTGGTGATGGTGCTATTTCATTCATTGATGAACACGACGAAGTATTAGTCGAGGGCATCGGAGGAAGCAAAGGACGATCCTATGGAGATATCCCAGGTGTCAGATATAAGGTCATCAAGGTAAACGGCGTATCCTTGGACGAAATGGTCAGGGGCAGAAAGGAGAAGCCGATAAGGTAGGTATTGAGATGTCCGAAGAAGCGATCCATGAAGATTCTAGGGTGGAAGCACCTATTGCCGGAATCGGGACCATGGTCTTTGGGAAGTGGGACGCCACGGAAGTTACTTGCTCAGATCCGGGTCTTGCGCCCTACATCAACTTGACAACAATTGGAACGCCTCACAGCGGAGGACGACACGCTAACGCTTGGTTCGGCAAATCAAAACTCTCCGTTGTTGAAAGATTCATCAATAATCTGATGAGGACAGGTAAATTCTCAGGAAAGAAGCAACATTGTGCTAAGGCATATGAAGCCGCACTAGATTCAATCAATAGTAGGACAGGGGAGAACCCCCTCCAGTCATTCATTGATGCCATTGTTGAGGCTTCACCCTGCGAAGAAATAACCAGAATTAAGCAAGGTGCAGTAAGTACTCCTAAGGCCGTAGACTCATCCCCAAGCAGAAGATTAGATATCGCATTGAGAAACCTCGCAATTGGATGTACATCCGCCACAGCCGGTAGTAAGAGAACTCTTGTTCAGGGTATAGTTAGTGAGATAACTAAGGCGGCCGAGGGAGATGTTGCAGCTTACTCCATAGGGAAGAGAGAAGAAATCGAGCGTATAGCCGCTTCTGCAAGATAATATTCTTACACCCTTACAGTCATGTTTTACTTCTCTCCACAATCGGATTTATGAACCACAGTCAGGTGGACGGGAATATTGAGGAATTAAGATGGGTCGCAAGGAAGACAACATCAAGAGAGCTACAGAGATAATGCATGACCGCGAGCATATCAGAAATATTGCTATAGCCGCACACATCGATCACGGTAAGACTACCCTTTCAGACAACCTGATTGCAGGCGCAGGAATGATGTCCGAAGAATTAGCAGGTAAGTCCAGGGTTCTAGATTTTGACGAACAAGAAAGCGCCCGAGGCATCACTATCAACGCGGCTAGCGCCTCCATGGTCCACGTTGTCGACGGGCAGGACTATCTCATTAATCTCATTGATACTCCCGGTCACGTAGATTTTGGGGGAGATGTCACCAGGGCAATGAGGGCAGTCGATGGATGCATCATTCTAGCTTGTGCTGTCGAAGGTACAATGCCACAAACAGAGACTGTAGTAAGGCAAGCACTGAAAGAAAAGGTTAGGCCTGTTCTATTCATTAACAAAGTAGACCGACTAATCAACGAGTTACAAATCGATGGGCCCGAAATGATGAGTAGGTTTGAGAAGATCATTACTAAGGTAAACAAGCTAATATCCACATACGCTCCTGAAAATCTTGGCAAGGAATGGCAAGTTTCCGTACAGAAGGGTACAGTTGCATTTGGATCAGCGTACTACAACTGGGGGATGTCAATACCCTACATGCAGAAGAGTAAAATTAACTTTAAGCAGATTTTCGAATATTGTCACGATGATAATCAGAAAGAGCTTGCAAAGCTCGCACCTGTACACACAGTTCTTCTGGACATGACAGTTGAAAAGCACCCCTCTCCCGTAGTTGCCCAGAAGTACAGAATACCAAATATCTGGCAAGGGGACTTGGAATCTGGGGTGGGTAAGGCAATGATGGAGTGTGATCCCGATGGCCCTCTATCTCTCATGATAACTAAGATATGGATGGACCCACATGCTGGCGAGGTAGCTGTTGGGAGGGTGTATTCCGGACGAATTAAGCATGGTGAATCCGTATGGGCAATAGGATCGGCCAAAGCTGAGAGAGTTCAGCAGGTTGGTATGATGGTTGGAGGAGATAGGATTTCTACCTCAGAGGTAACATCAGGAAATATTGCCGCAATTACAGGGATTAGAAGTGCAGCGGCAGGAGTTACAATTGCGAGGGAGAAAGACGCCCCTCCGTTCGAGGCGATAAGACATATCTCTGAACCCGTGGTCACAGTTGCGGTAGAACCGAAGTCAATGAAGGACCTGCCCAAGTTCATCGACGCACTCAGGGGGCTCGCAAAAGCAGACGCATCACTAGAGGTATCTACAAACCAAGAGACTGGTGAGGCTTTACTAGCTGGTATGGGTGAGTTGCATCTTGAAATTACTGTTTACAGACTAGAAGAAGAGCAGGGCATCAAAGTCAAGGTCAGTGAGCCAATCGTTGTCTACAGAGAATCTGTTCAATCTGATAACAAGGGAAGGCCCTTTGAAGGAAAGTCTCCCAATAGGCATAACAGATTCTATGTGGAGGCAGAGCCTCTTCCTGATATCGTTGTCGAGAAACTAAGAGCTGGTGAATTCAGAGATGGTACTGTCAGATCCAAAGATGCAAAGGAAATAGGCGATCAATTCGCCGAACTAGGCATGAACAAGGACTTGATGAGGAAGATATACGCTATTAATGGAACAAACGTCCTTGTAAATGACACCAAGGGAATACAGAATCTTCATGAGACTAGGGAACTCATAATTGATGGATTCAATGATGTCTGCAAGAAGGGCCCGGTTGCTGATGAGCCTCTAATGGGGGTCATGGTAAGGCTTGTTGACGCCAAACTACACGAGGACGCCATCCACAGGGGACCAGCTCAAACTATTCCCGCTGTGAGGAACGCTGTCAAGGGAGCTTTCATGAGATCAAGACCTGTAATCTTCGAACCCATTCAGAAAATCCAGATAGACTCTCCTAATGACGTGATTGGCGGAGTTACCAGGGAAGTCTCCACAAGAAGGGGAATAATAGAAGACATGCCTGTTGAGGATGGAGTTACCAAGGTAATTGGTACGATTCCCGTTGCTGAGACATTCGGGTTCTCCAACGACATTAGGGCAGCGAGCCAAGGAAGGGCTATTTGGAATATGGAAAATGCAGGCTTCGTTCACTTACCCCCTAATCTGTATGAGAAGGTTACAGCCGAGATTAGGGAAAGAAAGGGATTAAAGCCCGAGATTCCAGGAGAGTCCCACTATCAGGATTAGTTCAATTAATCCTGACCAACTGGAAATCAGTCATCTCTCTTAGAATAGTCAGTGATTCTGACTCCTCAAGTATGTCGAGGCACGAATGAGCCTTTGAGTGGTGATACATTGCCCTGTCTTTGGCATATTTTATTGAGTCGTTATCATGTAACTCCTGAACGGCTTCAGCGAGTAAATCCGGAGAGCAATTTCCCGAGCCGTATGCCTTAGAGAAAGAAGGTAGATGATTTCCCGAATCCAGAGCATGAATAGCAATGAGAGTTCTTTTTCCTTGCAGAATATCTGATCCAGCGGGCTTTCCAAGAGTTTCAGTATCCCCAGTGATGTCAATAAGATCGTCCATTAGCTGGAAACACAGTCCCATGTTTAGGCCCCATTCAGCTAGGGACCTTACGACCTCTTCGGATGCCCCGGAAAGTTTTGCACCTGTCATAGCGCATGTCTCAAACATAGCTGAGGTCTTTCCAGCTATCATCTCTATGTACTCATCTTCAGAGACCACGTCTCTTTTCTCAAACTCCATATCAATCATCTGCCCTTCAGCAACTCTTCTAACCATCTCTCCAATGGATTTCACCAAGAACACCAGGTCATCTGAGGCAATATGCTCCGATTCAGCCAAGATCTCAAACGCCACAGCCAGCATTGCATCACCTGCATTTATAGCTGTAGCATCGTCATATGCTACATGAACAGCGTCCAAACCCCTTCTAATTGGGTCCTGATCCATGATGTCATCATGTACTAGGGTGAAATTATGAATTATTTCTATAGACGCGCCTAGGGTATTGTGTCCGGGATTTGATCCACCTACAGCATCTCCCACAAGTTTAGGCAATATCGCCCTGAGCCTCTTTCCTCCTCCAGTAAATAGATGTTTCATTGCGCCGTGTAATCTCTCTTGCTTAATCTTAGACAAACTAGAGAGAATCTCGTTCTCCACTACTTCTCTGTGTTCCTTTAAAGCTCCCATCAATGAAGAACCAGGTAAAACCTGTTCACCTTCTATTGAAACTTCTCCGAAAATAACGACCCCACTTCTTTCCTTAATATCTTCGAAAAATGGATACTGTTCTTCTAAAAACTCTCTCCACAGCAGTCTAAACCATGGTGCCACAATTTCCTTTTCCCACTCACCAGAACCCTCCATTATCTCTCCTATTTCTTCAGATCCTATCCATCGGTGGTTAGAAATCTCGTTCTCATTAGGAACAATATCTAATGAATCGACTCTTGTAATCAAAACATGGTCTACTTCGTTCTCTAACCATTCTTCATTCCATCTGCATTTATACTGAAATGAACCAAGATGGAAGAATTCCATAGAGTTTGCAATATCCTGATCTATTCCCAGCTCTTGGGGAAGCTTCCTCTTCGCCGCATTAATACAACCCTGTATTGGGTCTCCATTCTCACCCTCAATGTCTAATGGATGGCTACAACAGCTATTCGCCCAAATTCCAGGAAAGGTGATTTTATCGTGAGACCTCTGTTGAATTAATAATCTATTCTCGGAATCGAAAATTAAGACACTAAATGCTCTATGGAGTAGATTTTCTTCAATGTGACAGGCTAACTTACTCTCGGAACCAATCATATTATCTTTAAGATCAACTAGAATACAACGCTCAGCCATCATCTCTGCCTGCGACTTATCGTACCCAGAGAGAGCGTTTCCACCATCAACCATGACATTCCGAGAAACCCTCGACATATAACAGAATCCAATCATCCAAGTATTTTGGTACCAATGGTGGAGCCTCCATCTAGAAGCTGACTAATTCTTTCTGGGTGATTTCCATTAATGAACCAAACTTCATCAACGCCTCTTGATATCTGCGAAGCTCTGGTCGCCTTCAACTCAATTCCTCCTGTTACGTCCTGTTCGGAATTGTGCGAAGTTTCGATATGTTCCTCAGCACTCCAAATCGGCACGAGGCTTGATCCTTCAGTATTTGGTGGCATATCCATCATCCCATCTACGTCTCCAAGTAGGAAGATAGAATGTGTAACAGAAGGCAATTCAAGTGATATCCTAGCCATTAAATCATCTCCCGAAAGTATGCCAAATTCTGCCCCTCCGCTGACCCTGACAACATCTCCAAAGGATACTGGAACGGTGCCTTTAGGTGTATTCTCAAAGATATCCAAGTCACCAACGAAGTTATTTCCTGTTTCCATAGCCCACAATGAAGGTGGAAAAACCGCAAATTCGACCCCGAAACTACTCAAAGAATCAGTCACATATTTACATAGCTCGGCCATGTCTGACCTAACTTTCAATACTGCATCACGTTGTTGCTCTGAAATTTCATCATCAACACCCCCCGCTAAAGACCATTTCTTGGCAAGTAGATGTCCAAATGAACCAGCTCCGTGGATTAGTATTACCGAATGTCCATCAGCAATTATCTTCGAGATCTCGTTACATATGGAGTCGATAACTTCTTTTTTGGGGGTCTTAAATGAGGATTTATCCGTGATAAGCCCACCTCCCAACTTCATTACCACCTTCGCGGCCATGTAGGTCTGAGGCACTGATTAGATTTGGGTTCTCCTATCGTATTATTGAAAGGTTCATTTCTTATTGGGGTTTGGAAGATACATGTCCGACGCCGGGGAAATTGAAATCTTTCAGAGGTGGCTTCAATCTAAGCTAGTTGCTACACAGCATATCGAAGATCCCATCGAGAGGGATAGGAGAAGATCACATATTGAATCTGCGATATCAGAAGCGATATACTTTAGAGAGTCTTTAGAGAAATTAGAGTCTCTTGAATCCCCCTCTCCATTCATTGAGAGGAGCTCCTCAGTAAGGTCAGTAGATAATAGGGACCATGCTGTATCTACTAAGGATGGGAAGAAATGCGTCAAATGCTCCTCTGATTTAGTAGAGGATCTCAGTTTCTGTCCGATATGTGGAGAAGAGAATTAACTACTCCTCTTCATCCCATTTTGCTCTAGCCAGTTGGAACTCAGGGTCATCGTGTGGTAGTATGCTCAAGTATTCTCCCGCTACCGAGTCTACCAAGTAAACGGTAACTCCTGCGTGCCATACGGTCTCTCCTGATGCGACCATGGATGCAGTATCCACCTCCAATATTGTAGGACTACTGTGATGGACTTTACCAGCTTCAGCGGCCGATCTTACTGTGGCTGAAAGATGAACATGGGATCTTCCACTAGGGGTAATGCCCACCTCGAGAAGATTTTCCGCCTCATCTGGAGAACAGGGATAGAACAGAGAGGGGGGTATGTTATCAGTCGGTAGATCCAACTCAATTTCCAGACTGTGTCCGTAGGTAGCTCTGATCACATTACCCCTAATTTCGTATCTTCCCTTTGGATCAGTCTCTGCAATTGCCCTAAAGTGATGAGGCCTCAACCAATGATATCTCCTCTCATTGGACCTCTTGAATTGCCTGATAATGTCCTTGATATCTATCCAGCCATTGATATCCATCTCCAAATCAAATTTCTCAGGAGCGTGCCTTAGAGCTAAAGCCAACCTTCTGGCTAGTGAATCTCTTTCATTGCCTCTCATTATGAACTTACCCTCGCCGTTACACGCCGGACATAGATCATCGTCCGCAAAATACTTGATACAACTGGGTTTGGTACACTCTCTAATCATATTATCATCCCTCCCAGTTGAAGTCATCTCAAGAACCTCTCGGTCTGTGGCCTACATTGATTTAACCACCAAGCATTAATTTCCCCCTTCTGCCTCCAGTACACGTGAGAGCTGTAATTGTCGATTGGATGAGGAGCCCTTTCCATCGATCGCACAAGGGAAAGCTGTCCGAAATCCGCCCTGATGAATTATTAGGTCAAGTCACCAAGTCGTTGTTGGATAGGAATCCTATCAACCTAAGCGAAATTGATGATATCATAGTAGGTTGTGCATACCCTGAAGGAGAACAGGGATACAATATTGGCAGACTACTAACGTTCCTGGGCGGAATGCCTGACAAGGTCCCCGGGATGACTATCAATAGGCTATGCGGGTCATCAATGCAGGCTATACTTGTCGCCGCCTCAAACATTGAGAGTGGTTGGGGAGATTGCTTTCTGTGCGGAGGTATAGAGTCAATGAGTAGAATCAAGAGAAGGGGATTCAATTGGAGCCCGCACCCCGATCTTGAGAAAGTATTTCCAGACGCTTACATAAATATGGGAATTACAGCAGAGAATGTAGCTGAAAAGTGGAATATTTCTAGATCTTCTCAAGAAGAATTTGCTCTAGAATCGCACATGAAATCAATCTATGCTAGGGATAACGGTTACCTTAAATCTGAGATTTGTCCAATCACATTAGACGATGGCGTGATAGAAGAAGATGGTTGCATAAGGGACACGTCCTTGGAGGCAATGTCCAAACTAAATCCAGTATTCGCGAATAATGGTTCGGTAACAGCGGCCACTTCTTCGCCCTTGACAGATGGAGCGGTCTCCATGCTAGTCTGTAGCTCTGAATTTGCTGAAAAGAATGGATTGGAACCATTAGCAAGAATAGTCACCAGTGCAGTAACAGGATGCCCTCCAAACATGATGGGTATTGGACCTATATCGTCCACTAAAAAAGCTCTCGAACTATCAGGATGGAATATCGACGATATCGATGTTTTCGAAATTAATGAGGCTTTTTCCTCCCAAAGTATAGCTGTGATTAATGAATTGTCGATTGACTATCATAAGGTAAATATCGATGGAGGGGCAATTTCAATTGGTCATCCTCTTGGAGCTTCCGGGGCGAGAATTGTCGGAAAGGCCGCATCCATACTGGACAGAACCAATTCAGAAAGGGCATTAGCGACAATGTGTATAGGTGGCGGAATGGGCATCACAATCGTACTTGAAAGGCCTTAGAGAACGAGTCTGCCATCACATTCTGGACACTTATCCTCTTCACTAAGTAGAGATGGTATTACAGCTAAGATGCTGGAGCAATGGGGACATATTGACATTACCTCCTCATCAGCCAGAACTGCATCTTTAGAGCTACTTATTCCCTCAAACCATCTTCTGAATGAGACGTTGTTGAGTGGTTTTACCCTTCTAACAGAAGAAATGCCGAGAAGGACGTACAAGGCTCCAACAATAGCAGAGGGGCCCAATAACATTACCAGGAAACCTTCGAACATGAAACAAATTCCCAATGCGCCTAGGGAAATTGTGCATAGGAAGATGCCCGGGCTCTTACGAAGACGTAGTAGAACTGCACCAGTAATCGCAACAGGCAAGATGATTATACCGAATATCATTGGAAAGATGAAAAATATTGACCTATCATACGGCAAGCTAAGGATCACTAGAACCTGAACTATGGCTAGAATGATGAGTAGAAAGGAAATATGTCGGGTCAAAGAAAGCATGCCCCGAGTCATAGTCTCAAACATTCGCGGGAGCGACGCACTCATGAATCACTCGGCAATCGGATGCCATGGCCGGAGACACTGGCGTCAGTCAAATTAGCAACTCCCTGGTCGGTCGCAAGGTCCTGTTAGCAGTAACCGGAGGCATAGCCGCGGTAGAATCAATCAAACTTTCTCGAGAGCTCAGAAGACACGGTGCAGATGTTTCCCCGATGATGACTAAGGAGGCTACGAAGGTAATCACTCCACTGGCTCTATCATGGGGATCGAATAGTGATATCATATCTAATTGGGACTCTTCAATGTCGCAATTAGATGATTATGATGGAATCATTGTCGCCCCTGCAACTAGGAATACAATTTCTAAGCATGTGAATGGGATTATCGACTCTCCAGTGATGATGGCCCTTTCGGCAGCAAGAGGAAAAGATACGCCATTAATTTTCGTACCTTCTATGCATTCAGATCTTTTTGATGACCCAGTTACCAGTGAAATCCTTTCTCAGTTATCTTCAGAAGGATCACATGTTATTATCGACCAAGAGAAAGAGGGAAAAATAAAGCAACCAAGTCATATCAGGATAGTCGCAGAATTCAGCAATATCTTAAATTCCGACCTTCCTAATAGGAAGAGAATAGCGATTACTCTGGGATCGAATATTGCCCCCATAGATGATGTTCGTAGCATAACCAATCATTCTACAGGAAAAACAGGTTGGTCAATATCAGAATACCTATACAGAATGGGCCATGATGTTTACTGCTTAGCGGGTCGCACCAAATACTATCCCAATTTCAATCTACCAAAAATAAAATACGCCGAGCACCCAATCGAAATGCTGGAAGAAGCAGTCAATATATCCACTTCATTTTCACCAGAGGTTTGGATTTTTTCGGCCGCAGTACTAGATTATCTTCCGACCCCTATCAAAGGTAAGATACCAAGCTCTGAAGAAGGAGCTCAAATAAAATTGGCTCCTACACAAAAGCATATTCCTGTAATATTGAAGGCTACGGGTCAATGCTACTCGATTGGATTCAAGCTAGAAAGTAACACAGATTTGGAAAAACTATTGGAGAAAGCATCCAACCAGATCTCCCGTTATTCTTTGGATGCTGTTATTGCAAATAGATTAGAGGATCTTAACAATCCTGAATCTCCAAGGGCATGGGTTCTAGATTCCACCGGAAAAAGCTCGGAAATTTCAAATCTTACTTCTCTTTGTCAGGTAATCGAGTCATTAATAGCGAATTAACGGCCTCATGATACGAATTATTCAAACCAGCTCCGCACACGGCGATACATGGGCAACCCTGGGAAGGCTAAGAGAGGAATTCCTCCAAAGTCTGAATTCAACTCTTGGTACCCATCTATCGTGGAGATAGCTGACTTAGTGGACAAAAGATATCCAATTAAGGGAATGGATGTTTGGAAGCCGTATGGCTTGAGGGCAATGTCACTCATCGACTCCCTTACGAGAAATCAGATGTCTATGACCGATCATCACGAACATAGGTTCCCTCTACTGGTACCAGAAAATTTGTTGGATAAGGAGAACAAACTAGTATCTAGATTGAAGGCCGCCAGAGAAGCTGGAGTGGACCCATCAGAACTCAGGATGGATGAAGAAGACTCCGGCTTCAAGAAAGAAGTATACTGGGTAACCCATGGGGGGGAAAACGAGTTAGACTCTCCGATGTTTCTTAGACCGACCTCTGAGACTCCTATGTACACAATGTTCTCCCTATGGGTAAGAAGCCATACCGACCTCCCTTTGAAGACCTTCCAGATTGTCAATACTTTCCGCTACGAAACTAAACAGACTAGATCATTCATTAGAGTTAGGGAAATCCACTTTTTCGAGGCACACACCGTACATGCGGATGAGGAGGGAGCCACAAAACAGATCACAGAGGATGCGAATATGGTCCAGAGTATCTTGCACGATCTCTGCCTCCCTAATCTAGTTTCTAAGAGACCAATTTGGGACACGTTCCCTGGCGCTTGGTACACCATGGCCGCTGATGTTGTAATGCCCAATGGTAGGACCTTGCAGGTTGCTACATACCATCATTATCGTGATCAATGGGCGAAGGCATTCGATTTGAAGTATGAAGACTCAAATGGTGAAACTAAATTTTGTCACCAAACTACATTTGGTATGTCTGAGAGATTGTTGGGTTCTGTAGTGGGAATGCATGGAGATGATCAGGGACTAATAATGCCCCCTGCAATCGCCCCTTTCCAAGTAGTTCTTCTGCCCATAGCAACCCACGTTCGTGATGATGTATTGAGCGAGATCTCCATGATTAATGAGCGTCTTAGTAAAATTGGTATCAGGACACACCTCGACGATAGAGATGTCAGGCCCGGTGTGAAACATTTTGACTGGGAGATCAAAGGTATACCGATTAGGTTAGAACTCGGGCCCCGAGATATTGACTCTGGTAGCTTCGTCATCACCGAGAGAACCGGCAAGAAGTACGAAGCTAACCTCGCAAATCTAGAGGAATCTATAGTCACCGCCTTGGATTCTGTTTCAGATGAACTCAGGGAGAGGGCAGATAAAGTATTCAATAGCCTAGTAGTGGAACTTCCAGATATCATCATGTCGGAAGACGGCCATCAGTTTTCATCCACTCTACATGATGGCACTGTTTACTCCTTTCCCTTCTGTGGGAACGACTCCGACGCGGAGGTCATCGAGAAGCTTTCCGGGTTGACCATGCTAGGTGAATGCGTTGAAAAATACTCAGAGCCCAGAAATTGCATAATAACAGGAAAACAAACTACGAACAAGCATCATTTGGCTAGAATGTACTAGGATCTTTTTCTGGCCGTGATTAACAATAATCCTACAAACATCATTATCAGAGCACCGTCTATTATGCCTCCTGTACCCGCCTCGCCCCAGGCTTCTTTACTCTCCAAGTTTGAATATTCTGTCCAAATTAATCTAGTATTATCGTTACAATAAGTACTCTGCTCTCCAGATTCTGAAAGCACACTAATCACCTGCTCTCCAGAGCCATTAGACCACGCTACAGGAACACCATCCTCAGACAATGTAGACAGGTATGAGTAAGGAGGATCTTCTATTATCCAATTAAAGGAGGTGATTCTTGCAGATTCTGAAAGGTTCCATGTACTAGTTCCGTCTTCGACAACCACACTAGATCCATTTTGAGAAACACTCCAATCCAGAACATACTCTGAGTAGTTGTTTAATCCATATATATTCCAAACAATGTACAAAGTACCACTCTCGTTAAGGTGAGATGAGGTGCTCATTCCCGGTTCCTGTGTCGGCTCCTCCTCCAAACACAATGTGATAACAGAACCGAGCCCGAAGGACACGTTGTATGATGAAATAACCAGGCACAAGAACATGATCAGGGGGATGAATAAACGTCGTCTCTTAACCTTAATTTTTTGATTATTTTTCTGCTCCTGAGGACTTTCAGACTTAGGCATTTCAACTCCACCACTGCCGTTTAATGTCGTAACTCCAAGTTCTGGAGGCTTTACTGGGGGATCCACTCCCATGTTCTCTAAAGCGTCCCTTCCATAGATTCTCTCAGCCATGAAGTAGAGCTCTTCGTCGCCACTGATTTCAGAGGGTTGTATCGAACCATCTAGAACTCCCTTTATTCTTTCAGAGGCGTCCATAGAGTGCGGTCGCATGGATACTTCATGAATGAAACCCTATGGATGTTGAAATTAATTACAATTCAGGACATTAACGATTCACACGAGATAGCAATATCTCCGTATGTTATCCCCATAGATTCCATCAGCTCTTGAGGAGTCCCACTCTCGCCAAACCTATCTGATACTCCCACCATCCTCATAGGGGTGCCACCGCTGTATGAGAGATGCTCAGCAACGGCACCCCCCAATCCTCCAATGACTGAATGATCTTCAGCTGTTACCAGTCCCTTGCATTTTCCTGCTAGTTCGTCAATCAATTCTGTATCGAGTGGTTTGAGTGTATGCATGTCTACTACCGTGGCCTCTATGCCTTTGGAGGATAAGTATTCGGCGGCTTTCATCGACTCTGATACCATCACTCCACAAGAAATAATTGCCACGTCCTCTCCTTCTCTTAGGACCGAACCCTTTCCAATTTTCAAACTCTTACAAGTTTTTTCATTGTACATTCGAGGAGTTTTGTTCCTTGCCGTCCTTGTATATGATGGATTACCGTGATTAAGAAGCTGTACCGTCAGCTCTTCAGCCGATAGATCATCGCAAGGGTGCATTACTGTCATCCCAGGTATGGTCCTGTAGAGTGCTAAATCTTCTATTGACTGTGCGCTACTGCCATCCGTGCCAGTGTGTACGCCTCCATGACTCCCACACAAATGTACTATTAATCCCGGTCTAGCGACCCCGTTCCTGACTTGTTCGAAACCTCTCTCTGTGAAAATTGCAAATGTGCTGGCAAACGGAATTTTCCCAGATGATGCCATGCCGGAGGCCACTAGGACCATATTTTGCTCTGCAATACCCAGTGAAATTGTTCTCTCAGGATATAATTCTCTGAAATGACAAGATTTTGTGGACTTTCCAAGATCTGCTTCTAAGACAACCACTCTGGGATCACTGGATAATCTTAGCAGAGCAGAACCATATCCATCTCTGGATGCACCACCCGTGGAAGGGGCACTCATGACAACTCCTCCAATGATATCCGCAACTCTTCATCATTAGGTGCTTTACCATGAAATGATGGATTATTTTCCATGAATGATATTCCCTTTCCCTTGATTGTATGCGCTATAATTGCTGTTGGAGAAGTAATATTTTTCGATGACCACTCTATTCCTGAAACTACCTCTTCCATCGAGTGACCATCAATTTCTCTGACATCCCAACCGAAAGATGAGAGCTTCTTCGCTACATCTCCCACTTCCATTTGAACCTCGACAAAATCATCATTCTGTATTCGGTTCCTGTCGACAATTAGATTCAATCTTCCAACTGAGTGGAAGTCTGCTGCCATCACGGCCTCCCAAAATTGCCCTTCCTGTATCTCCCCATCTCCGACCATGACCCAAATATCTCTATCACTAGAGTCCATCCTTGCCGCAAGAGCGCACCCAAGGCCAAAAGATAGCCCCATTCCTAAACTACCAGCGGAAAAATCAACTCCTTGAGTCCACTTCATATCTACATGTCCCTGACATACAGAGCCCATTTTTCTAAAAGACATCATATCTGCCTCAGAGATAAATCCAACTTCATGTAAAATAGAGTAAACAGCAGGGCTAGCATGGCCCTTGCTCATCACAAACCTATCCCTGTCGTTCCAATCAGGATCTTCTACATCAAATCGTAATTTATTTGCATACAGTGCTACCAAAATATCAATGGCAGAGAGCGATCCTCCAGGATGGCCTGCACCAGCAGAATGAATCATTCTGACTATGTGCCTCCTGCATTGACGAGCCAGCTCCTCCAGCTGAATGTTGTCCATCACTGAAGTTCGGGTAACGGAATTCACGTGCCTGCTAGAAAATCTAACTAATGATGCTTTCCGGAGTCGTTGCTTCATGACGGCAGACGAATTCTTATGATGTCGATACCCGACCAGCAATCGTTACTATGCCGCTCGACGCCGTAGCAGTTTCTAATTCGGACTGGAGAGCTAAGCTCTCAAGCATGGATATTCCTTTAGCAGTATCAACGGATAATTTAACTCTGGAATGTCTCGAGACGCTTATCTCAACAGGCCGCCTAACCTTCGATCAGGGTGTGAAACTGATGGTCAACCCAAATCTTAACTCAGTCACCTCATTGGCTGATATGGTGAAGAAAGCTAGGTTTCAGGATTATGTGTTTTTCAACGAGAATCTGCATGTGAACTCCACTAATGTATGCGTTTTGGCTTGTAGGTTTTGTGCTTTCAGAAAGGGTCCAAGACATCCAGATGCCTATTCATTGGGCGTAGATGAGTATCTCGAGAGAGTCAGGCCTTACTCGACCAGAATCGATGAAGTTCACACAGTTGGCGGATTACATCCAACATGGACTGTTGCTGAATATTGCGAGCTGTTTTCAAATCTAAAGGATGAATTTCCACATATTCACATCAAGGCCCTAACTGCAGTCGAGATTAAGCATCTATCATCAAGGTCCTCTCTTTCATTCTCTGAGACTCTATCTAGGCTCTCTGAGGCGGGTCTTAATTCACTTCCAGGCGGAGGTGCAGAGATTCTTGTGGATAATGTAAGGGATCGTATTTGTATGGGTAAGGAATCTTCAGATGAGTATCTGGCGATTCATGGGGTGGCCCATTCGCTAGGAATTCCTACTAACTGTACAATGCTGTTTGGTACTGTTGAATCTATAGGAGACAGAATCAACCATTTGTTGAGACTCAGAGAACAACAAGATGAATCATTGGGGTTTCAGTGTTTTGTCCCTTATCCATTTCTGCCGGATAAGACAAGGCTACCCGAAGCACAGCTCGCCACTGGGCAGGAGATAATACGCATGATTTCTGTCTCTAGGCTAATGTTAGACAATATACCTCATATCAAGGCTTACAGGATGAATATTGGTGATAAACTCGCCTCATATGCAATTAATTGTGGCGCGGACGATGTTGATGGAACAGTTGGCCATGAAGAAATAATGCATGAAGCTGGAAGTAAGACAAGCCTCACCACCAGCTCAGAACAATTGGCCAGAATGGTGTTCTCATCTGGTGCTACACCAGTAAGGAGAAACTCTACTTACTCAAAATTTGAGATAATCAATCTACCGGAAGAAAAATCCTCCCATGTTCTCCCTGTCATCACAGTCGAGGTTCCTTAAATGAGTTGGAAGGAAGTAATTGGCAGGGTATCTTTTTCTAACTGCGACCCTATTTTTGATGGAATTAGTCCTCAATGGACAGTTCTCTCAGCACCACCAGCATGGTTAACTGGCCATGTGATGAGAAGGGATTGTATTGCAGCTCCAATTCCATCTGCAGATTATGCTTCTAATAGTGAAAAACTAATCCTGCTTCCGGATATAGGAATAGTCA
>Ga0066835_10000083_pt1 | contig 17509 bp, 9 predicted proteins | sample ETNtaG_3_FD_67280 | JGI IMG/M metagenome (GOLD analysis project Ga0066835, IMG submission 67280) | Marine microbial and viral communities from oxygen minimum zone, Eastern Pacific Ocean - ETNP201302SV84 | ecosystem: Environmental > Aquatic > Marine > Unclassified ... | reverse complement strand
CTTCTTCCATGTTGTTTTTAGTATTGGTTTTAATGCAGTAACCGCCCATTTAAAAGCTGCTGTAGCTGTAAGGGTGGCTGCTACAGAGACAACCGCAGTTGTCCCAGCCGTTACTAAAATCTCGTTTTCCGGGACAGGCATTTTAAAATCTGTAAACGGTATGTCTACTTTTCTTATACCTGTTGCTTCCGGTTCATCATTTGCCTCTGCCTGTACTCCTTCAGGAGCTTCTAAATCGCTAGGCGGTACCACCATAGGAATGTATGATGGTACGTCTGCGGTAGGTAAAGGTATAGATATTGTTTCTATTTTTTGTATTGGTGGTATTACAATAGTGGGTATTTCCACTAGGTTTTCATTATATAGCAGAGTGCATAGTAAGGTGACATTGTACTTACTGTATCACTACCAGAGCCACTAAAACTGTGTGTATGATTCCAAAGAGCCATCTGGTATTGAGGAGGGTAACCACCATTACCTGAACCACTTGGACTTCCAGTAGTACCAGACACAGTAATATTTACAGTATCAGTAGTAGAACCACCAGTAGTTCCTACAGAGTAAGAGTTACCAGCACCAATAACAAACCTATCTTGAAGATTTGGTGTACCAGCGTTTCCATCACATAGTACCCATCCAGATGGAATGTTACCTGTAGAACCAGACCATAAAAGTATCATACCACTAACAAACGATACGATACCAGTTAATGCAGAACCATCACCAGCAAAAGCTGTAGCTGTGCAAGTACCTGTTATAGTAGCACCTGTGTTAGTAGTTTGAATTTTTGTGTTACCACTATAATTAATTGACACTCCTCCAGTTTGAGGAGCATATATCATAGTACTATTTTGAGCAACATTCATTAACTGAAACTCGTCAGTACTTATTCTTAATGGTCCTGTACCACTTTCTGCTATGTGCGAAACATTACTATCACGATACACTTGTAGTCCATGGTCACTACCCATTTTGATTCTATTATTATTACCAAGACTAATGTCACCTGACATAACGCCACCAGTCTTAGGTAGTTTAGTAGCTATTGAGGTTGTAAGTGTTGTATTTAAGGCAGCATCGTTATTTAAAGCAGTTGCAATTTCGCCAAGTGTATCTAATGTCGATGGTGCTGAATTGACCAAGTTTGATATTGCTGTATCTGTGTAAGCAGTTGTGGCTACTTTTGTAGAAGCATCTCCAGCAGATTGGGTAGTTGCAGTTACACCATTAACTAACAATCCAGAGCCATTAGCAAAGAAAGAACCTGCATTAGTATTTAATTGTGCTACGTCTACACCGTCAACTGTTCCTGTAACTGTGATGTTTCCTGTTACGTCAACACCACCACTAGCGTCTAAATTTCCCGGAATACCAACATTACCAGAAGAGTCAATATTTAATCTATTAAGACCATTAGTAGCATCTCTAATACGAAAGTTACCGTTCTCATTCATTAATGAGAAATCATCATCATTATTAGTATCTGTTAGATGAAGTATTGCTGTAGTTCCTGAGACTGTTAAATCTCCACCGTTTGTAGTTATATCTCCAGACGCTGTGATATCTCCTGTTACGCTAATACCGCCTGACTGTGTTTTAAACTTTTCACTTGTCCCATGAAATAAAGATACTGCACCTGTGTCATCAGCTAATAAAATATTAGAATTATCAGCAGCATTATTTATATGTATTGAGTCACATTTTAACTTAAGCCTTTTACCAGTAGCCATAGAGATAAGGGCTTGGTTATTACCGTTATCGTATGAAAGCTGAAAGTCATCATCAGTTCCTAATTTAACTACAGAACTATCTTCTAAATCTACATGACCTGATGTAGCTATATTTTGAGACCCAAAACTAGGAGATATCTTAGTTCCAGCTATTGCAGCGTTAGAAACTACGTTTGCATTTGTAACTGTTACGTCTGTTGGTAAAGCTCCAGCAGCAATTTTAGTTGTTGCTATAGAGTCGTTAGCTAATCTACCAGCAATAGATGCGGAAGATACGTTTGCCATATCTTCTGCTGCTACTGGATGTCCTCCAGCAGTTGAGCCGTCATGTACGACAAGTGTTTCCTTGTCTGTATCTACAGTAACTTCGCCTTCGGCTCCAGTAAAGCTACCATGTTGCGTGGTTGTTCCACGTCTTAGTTTTAATAATTTTGCCATTAAATTGTTCCAAAGTCGAGTTGTAAATTAGCACCATCTATAGTACCGATGTTAGACATATTGTTATTTTGTCCATCTAATGCTCCACCTAATTGTGGTGAAGTGTCGTCCACTACAGAGGCTATACCTGAGTTAGATGTAATACCAGCCCAAATAGTTCCGTTGTAGTTTTTTAATACATTATTGGAAGTGTCAAACCAAAGATCACCATTACTAGGAGATCCCGGTTGATTAGCCGATATTGTATACTCATTAGCATATCTATTTACATCTGATATAGACGCACCAACTGTATTTACATTACTAATAGAACCAGCAGTTAAATTTATATTTGTACTATTATTAGCTACTGATACAATGTTTGCACTTATATCTGAAAGAGTTTTTATTGGGTCATCTTTTACAGTTATAGTATTACCCATTCCTGAGTGATTTGTACAGTAATACTGGAAGTTAGTTGGCTGTGATTCTGGTATTACAATCTGTACTTTTGCACCAGCTTGTCCCTGAGTACCAGTAACAGTTACGTTAGTTGAGTACTGTGAACTACCAGCATAGAATCGTAATGGATGAGTTGCGTTAGAGGCATCACTTACATCAAATGTGTATGTCCAACCTTTGTATAAAGTAAGAGCTGGTTTATCTACACCATCAATAATAAATTTACCTGTGGCTGCTGTAACAGTAAATGTAATTTCATCTTCTAAAACGTCTGCAACAATATCAAGTGAATCATTAGAACTACCTGTAGATGCAGCATCACTTATAAGACCTAAGTCTTCGGAATAAGTAATCGCACCTGAGACAATAGCAATATTATCAAGAACACTCTGTGCAGGGGTGACGATAGCCCAATTAGTCCCGTCATATACCCGTAAATTATCGGAGGAATTATCAAACCATAAATCGCCGTCTTGTAAGCTTGTTCCATCTGCTCTCTGTGTAGGCGCACTGCCTGATATTTGATAAATGTCTGCAAAGTTATTTATATCAACTACGTTTGCACCAGCATTAACAATGTTAGTTATGTTTTGAGCAACAGTATTAACTTGTGTTGCTATAGGTACTAATCTATGAAAACTGTATGTATGTAATGTAGATGTTGATTCTACTAAAAAACCAAAGTTTTGAGGTATTGCTGTAGGTACACCTGTAATCGTTACAGTGTTACCTGTTCCTGCACCATTTGCTATGGTTAGTGTTGTACCACTTTGAGGAGTTAACGTTGTACTTGCAGCTTGAATACTTAGTATAGCTGACTGCCCTGTAGCTCCCTGTGGGTTTGTTGTAGGAAAACTAGTCTCATTAGTAATAGCTGTAAAACCACCAACCTCGTCAATAAGGTCAATAATTCTAGCATTGATTGCAGCAGTAGTAGCTACTTTGTCATCTGCGTTAGACCATGTAACTCCACTAGCAATAGTTTCTGAAGAATCCTGTCTAAGAAATAAAGCTTCAGCTTCTGTTTCTGTGTAATATCTGTTATCTAATTGTCCAGCATTAAGTTCGGTTTCTGTGTAATATCTGTTATCTAGTTGACCAGCGTCTAGCTCAGTCTCTGTATAATATCTATTATCTAATGTACCTGTTGCTATTTGGGAATCAGTAACAGCATTAGCTTGTATATGTTCGTTTCCTATAGCATCATCAGCTATTTTTGTGCCATCTACAATATCGGCTGCTAAATGTTCTCTATCTATAGAACCATCTACATAATGCTCTGAATTAACTGCATTATCAGCTAATTTAGTGCTATCTATTATATCAGCTTCTAAATGAACACGATCTATAGAACCATCTATATATTGATCGCTGTCTACAGAATTAGCTGACATGTGACTTAAGTCTACACTGCCATTAACTAATTGGTCACTATCTACTGAGTCAAAAGACATATGAACCAAGTCTACACATCCATTAACTAATTGAGGACTGTCTACTGAGCCAGCAGACATATGTAAAAGATCAATAGACCCGTCTACATAGTGCTCAGAGTTAATTTGATTATCAGCTATTTTAGCACCTGTAACACAATCCGCTCCAAGAGCTGTATTATCTACTGAACCGGGAGCGTAGTGTTCTGTATCAATCGAATCTGCTGCATAATGTTCAGAATTTATAACATCATCAGCTATTTTTGTACCATCAATAGCATCATCTGCAATCTTAGACCTAATTACTGCACTATCTCCTATTTTAGTAGTAACAATAGAATCGGTTTCTAAATCTTCTGTTTCTATTGGACGAGTCTGTAACTCGTGTATTGCAAATAAAGCTTGTTCTTGGTTAGCATTTAAGTCTGTTGCACGAATAGAAGAACCGGCTGCAAATACAGCTTTAGGATCTTCGTCACCGTTTGTTTTACCAACAGTTGTTTTTCTATAAACTCTAACACGTACACCTGATTTAGGTGCTCCAGAAGTTTCTTGTACAGAACTATCAATACTGGTATTGTTAAATTCTATATGAGTAGGGTTGCTGACATTGTCAACAGTATATTTAGTTGTCGCTTGTGTTACTCCATTAAGAGCAACCTTTACATCTTCAGTTTGTATGACTGGGAAAGAGTACGTAAATTCCTTATCGGAACCATTAGGCGCACCACCCCCATTGTCGGTGTATGTAATTGCCATTTAATTAGTTAGTTATTTAGGCATTTCTAGAATTTTATCTATTGTGCCTTTGTTTGCTTTTCTATTTTTTAATTTTTGTTCTCTTTCTTCAAGTAATAACTTTTGGACGTCTTGATCTTTTTTAAGGCTTGCCCAAGCTCGTTTCTTAGCCTTGTCAAATGTTCTTGCAATTCGTTTGTAGTGGGGGAATGATTTAGGTTCAACATCGTTTAGACCATTTCTTTTGTGCCAATTCATCTCAGCAATAGATGTCTGTATAGATTCTTGTTTAGCCATTTTATCAAATTCAGCTAATAGGTTTTGCTCACCTATAGCTTTTTGGAACATTGACCTAACTCGTGGACTATCAGATAAATCTGTTCCATCTGGAGCTGAGTATGTAGAAGTTCGCATATCGTAGCCACTATTAAATAACATCTCTCTACCTTCTGAGTAGTCTAAATTAAAGTTGACTGGAGATACTGCATTAAACATGCGAGTAATAAAGTCGTGATCTTTAATTGGTCTACCAGTTAGTATATCATATTTAATAGGTAGTGGATTTGCTGCAATATTTTCAGTTATTAAGTTTCTGTTTCTTATAGAACTATGTAAATCAGATCCTAGTTCTCTTGTGTAAGGAGTCATAACTTTACCTATCTCGTTTCTAAGACCAGATAAAGGTACTGTGTTGTTCATCAACGAAGCAATAATTCTTTGCTGTTGACCGGGTTTACCAGAAAATAAATCTACAAATGACTGTAATCCAGCTAAGTAAGATTTACTTGTAGCTGTGTTAGCTAATGCCATAGATAGTTTTAGTAATCTGTCTTCTGCCCACTCTTCACCCATGAGATCCATGTGATCTCCTATATCTCCTACCAAAGCAAGTATCTGGTTGTAAGGTTCAAAGGCATCATAATTAACCCAGACGTCACCAATTTTTATAGTTCTTGGTTTCCATCCCATGTCCATCCATGCTTGTCTTTGTTTCCTATCTGTTGGTCCATTACCATGTAAACCACCACTAAGATATGCCATACTTGCCATAGTCAAAGCTGCGGAACCCATAGCTAATCTACCGTTCTGTACTGCTTTAGCGTTTATTAAATCTCTATTAGTTTTTATACCATACTTTGCTAAAGGTCTAAGATCATCTCCGGGTTTTGTTCTAGCTATAACGTTAAACTCGTCAACTAAAAAGTTAAATCCGGGAGTATGTTTTGCAGTCAAAGTCAGACCATTGATACCTGTTCTAGCAAATAGAAAGAAAGGTCTAGCCCATGGTGCTGATTGGAAAGCATCACCTAGTTTCTGAGAAAAACCAGTTAGATCTTGTGTAAGTGTAGCTTCTTTTCTACTATACTCTGCCATTTCGTCAGTCAAAGTATTGTCTGAATTAAATATCTTTTGGTTAAATTTATCTTCCATATCTTTGAAAAACTTAGCATCAAAGTTTTGGAAGTTACCATCAGGTAATTTTTCAGCAGCTTCTAGAAATGCTTTTTCTCTAGCTCTAGCTCTACCTACAATTAATGAAAACGCATCGTCAGTAGATGCCATGATTTTGGTTGAGTAAGTAAGAAGACTACTGTCATTCAAACCTCTAACCATGTTAGCTGTACGATATAATGCTTTATCTAATTTATTACCTCTAGTTTCTGCCCAGTGACCATATGCTATCCACTCATCATCCATCTTACTGCGTTCAACAAATCTAGTTTTCATTGTTGATATATCACCAGCCCAGTAAGAATTTAGTCTTTTTTTAAATAATTCAAACGATTCTGGTATTGCTTCACGCATTCCATTTAGTGCAGCTAGTCCAGCTCTTGATGTTACTGCATCACCACTCATTGCACCACCTATAGCCATAGCCATTGGTCTAGCAAATGTTGCAGTAGATGTACCCATGATTGCTCGGACTGCTGTTTTAGGTCCAGATAAAACACTATGAGTAAACATAGAACCCATCTCTCTTAAAAATGCACCAGTTTTTTTCTGATCTCCAGCAAACGTACCACCTCTCATCTTCTTACGCATGAATGCGTCAAGATCATCTAGAGTGTGTACACCATCAGCCATAGATATACCCTCAAACATAGCTTTGAATACTTCATCACCATCTTGTTCTGTAGTCATATCTAAAGCCATACGGAAAGCATCTATACTTTTTTGTACATCTTTATCAATCTTTGCGTTAAGTTCTGTTCTACTTAGTTTTGTTTTATTAGTAAGACGAGCATCACCAAACTCTGATAACTGTTGTGATACTTCTGCACTAGATATTTTTCTTAGTCTAAGACCAGCAATTAGTTTTTCTACCATTTGCTGTGCAGGACCATCTATATCTTTGATGTTGGTAATGTCAGCTAGTTCTCTAGCAGCTATACCAGAGTCTCTAATGTCATTAAACAAGGAAGTATTAACCATGTCTAATGCTTTTATGTACTCAGGTTTGACATATTCACCGACTTTTTTTTGATATGTTCTGCCAGTTTTAGAAGTTACAGTTTGATATAGTTTAGTTTGATCGTTAGTAAAGTTTTTAAAAAACTCTTCTGTGCTTATGTCAGTTGTATTTCTACCTTCATACACAGCTCTAAACATATCTAGATCTTTACCTATACTTTCTTGTAATGTTTTACCTTGTCTTCTTGCAGTGTCTACCATCTGAGCTATAAATCCTTGACTTCTAAAATTACCAAGAATTTCTTTTATAACTTTTTCTGCCTCGCCTGTACCTTTACTCATTCTTTCAATCTGAGTGTTAGAAGTCATAGAACCAACGTGTCCATCTTCTGCACCCCATTCTGACTTAGTACGTTTCATAGCTCTGTCTACATCTACAGCTTCACTGTTAGAGGTAGTAGCTCCTAAATGTTTATCACCAATAGGTTCATTCTTAGGAAAACGTACACCGGGATCTTTCATCTGAGATTTAACTTGTTCTCTTTTCTGTACTTCTATACTTTGTCTTCTTGAATTAATAAACTCTTGTAATTTCTTTCCAGCAGGCGTTAAGTTTTCAGGATTAGCAGCAGCTACTTCATCTTTAATATCACTAAGTCCTTTACCTACTTTTTTAACTGCATCAGTAACCGGTCTAAGATCTTCTTTTAATGCACCACCTAAAGCTGCTCTTTCATCATAAATATCTGTTGCAACTTGTCCAACTTTTCTACCAGTCTGTTTAGCAACGTCAGTACCTTGCTCAGCTATCATCTTAGCAAGTGGTGTCATCTTAAATATAGTTGCGTCAAACACAGCACCTATACCCATACCTTCAACAATATGTTTTAGTTTTCTTATTCCGGGATGATCTGTGTCGTTAGTAGCGAAAGGTGTATCAAGCCAACCATAGTGTTGTTTTAATGTACCAGTTAAGTTATCCTGACCTTCGTTTTTAGCAATCAAGTCATACTTTAAACCGGCTAACGCACCTTGTCGTAAGTGAGCTACTAAACCAGCACCTTTAGCAAGTTTGCCTGCACCACCTGTTACAGCGATAGTACCAACAACATCTGTTGCACCTCTAACTAATCCACCCCACCATGTTTTTGTTTCTATAGGGTCGCCATCACCATACATGAAATCATCCCATTCAGTATCGTAATCTTTCCCCTCTTCTTCCATTTCACCATTAAAAAAGTCAATAACTCTTTCTGGTGTGGTTATGATGTTAGAAGCAATGTCTCTAGCTCCAGCTCCTAAACCAATAAATGTATCGGCTACATAGTCGCCTGCTGTTGGACCTTCGTTTTCTTTTATAGGTTCGGGTGTAGTAGCTTCTACAGCCTGTTCCTCTGCAACCTCTTCAGGTGCTTCTGGTCTTTCTAATTTTATGTCAGCAGCCTGAATAGCAGCTACTGCTCTGTTTGTGTCCTGTTCGGATAATCCTGTGCCAGAGATACCTACCTCTAGCGTTGGATCAAATTCTTCATTCATAGTTACCACGGTAATTATTGCCTTAGTAGAAGGCTAGTAATCCGCAGTTACTGGTCCTTTCTTATTAAAGCTTTTTTGTTATAAATAGAAGTTTTTACGTTCTGGTTTCCTGCTCCTTCTGCTTCGAGTCTTGCTCTTGTTATAGTAGAACGAGTAGGGAATTTATAGATAAGTTCTAATATTTTATCATCATACTTTTCATCATTTTTATTACCTTCTATCTGTGCATCAGGTAAATAATATTTAATTTGTGAGTTAGCTAAGTCAAGAGGGTTAACACCCATTCTCATAGCTAAGTCACGATAATATTCTGGTATGTCAGCAGATTGTTTAAGTGGTGTACTATACCAATAAAGTAACTCTTCTTGAGTTTTTTTATCAGTAGATAATTTAGTTTTTCTCCATTTACCACCACTAGATTGATTCATATTTAACTGTATTCTTCTGCTATAAGATTTATCAGCAGGGTCTAAGTCGGGTGACATTAATCTAGTAACTGTACCTTCATCACTTAATACTTCTTTCACAGCAGCCTGTGCAGCTCTAAAAGCATCACGAGGTGTACTAACGATAGTTCCATCTTGCATGTAAGTTGCTTGGTAAGTAGAGTTAAATACCTCTTCTAAATTACCATATAAAGTTAACCATTCTTCTGACTTAGCATCAGTTTCACCGAATGTATCTCCGGTACCTTGGTTAGTGTAGGCTTTTAATAACTTAGTTGCTTTGTCGTGATCGGGTGTCCCGGGAACTAATGCACCAGCAGAAATAATTTTATCTTTATGTTTGTTAAACATAGATGTACTAAAGTTAGCTGCTTCAAAATCATATACACCACCTTGGTAACGTACAGACTTTTCAACTAAATCTTCAGCTATTTCATCTGGTAAAGATCCAGCTAACGCATCAGATAATTCATTAGGTACATATCCGTCATACTTGTCTCTATAGTAAGTATATAACTGTTGCTTTGCTTCGTTAGATAAATTAGGTGTAGCTCTAATAACTTGTAAATCAGCAGCTATACCAGCTTCTCTAGCATCTAATCTAGCCTGTGTACCTTGCGCTGCTGCGCCTGCTAGTTCACCTTCTAATCCAGACCACTCTTTCCATGAACCCATAGTCTTAGTAGAACCATCACGAGCTGTAATTTCGTGACTAACTATAGACATAGCTTCTGGATAAGTTATTACATTTTGCTCAACTAAACTAATTAGGTTTTCTTTAAATGCTGTTCTGCCTGCTGCAATAGTAGTTCTATTTCTAGCTGCATATCTTGCTGCCCAGTCGTGAGCTAGTTGGTGCCCGTCTTCAGGGTTAGCTGTTACAAAACCTACTGATATCATTTTACTGTCAGAGGCTGCAACTTGTGCTTGATAATTAGCTTCTCTTTCTACAGCTTGTTTTTTACGTCTAGCTTCGTCAAACTTATCTATTTCTGGTTTGACAACAGTAGCTACAAGTGCTTCGTTTAATCCTGCAAATTGTTTTGCATACTCAAACTTAATCTTTGTATCTAGAGCTGCCTGTTCAGCAGGAGATAGGTTATCTAGATGTCCAACAGAAACTGACTGACCATCTCTAACAACATCTATCTTAGTTGTTTCGTAAGCTTGATAAACATACTGGTCATAGTCTTTTGCTTTTTGTAAAGCATATTGTTCTGCAACCATATACTTTTCCCAACCAGCCATGTTACGAAATTCTTGAGCGGTGATAGAGTCACCGGTTTCAGCTTCGTACTTAGATGCAAATTCTTGAGTAGCAATATCATCATCAAATAGTTGTGATCTTTGCCCTTTAAAATGTTCTTCTAGTTCTGGACTAACACCTTTGGTAAGTATGTCTAGTTTTATCTGTGCTTCTCTATCTTCTCTAAATTTTTTCTGCCTTTCTTGTAATATAGTACCAAATGTAGATGAAAGATCAGATAACTGACTCCACATCTTTTCAGTGTTTTTTACTCTATCAGCAGCATTCTGTTCTAAACCTTGTAGGTATCTTTCCTCTGACGCTTGTATAGCTCTGTCAGATGCTTCTTGTTCTGGAATAACGTCAAGTATTTCTTGAGGCGTTACTGATTGTCCAGTTATATTAAAATCAGGAATTATGCTCATACGACCTCCATGTCAATATCAATTTTGTCGTAGTCAACAGTTAAATACATGTGTTCTACATTGATTCCTACAGCCATAGGATTCTTAAGTCTAACGTCTTGAGCCATTGCTCCACGCCATCTAACATCATCACCTTTGTAGTTAAATTCATAAATTTTATAACCTTGTGGTGATACTCCTATTTCTTCAATATTTTCTTTTAGTCTAATATCACTAGCTCCACCATAAGCACCGGGAGGTCTAGTGTTGGAATAGTTTGGTGTATTCATTCCACCGCCTGCACTTAATCCAGCACCTAATGCTTCTCCCATGCCTAACATTAAAGTCATACCTACGTTCTGCATTACTGGTTTTGGAGGTGGTAAATCTGCTATTGGTTGGATAGCTACTCTTCCAAAGGATCTGTTTAGCTGTCCTTTTAAATCTCTATTAATATCTCCATACACTTCTCTAGCATCATAGCCAGCTTCTCTTAAACCTCTGGATCTCATTGCTTGAGATATACCAAAGTTAGCATTATTCTGAACTAATTGTCTAGCTACGCTTGCACCTCTAACTCCACGCTCGGCTGCTGATGCTTCAATCATACCTTCGTTGGCTAACATCTTTTTAAAATCTTCTTGATTCTGTAAGATGGCTAGAGATCTTGCGTTATATAGTTGTCTTTGTACTTTTGAATAAGCTCGTTGAGCTGCAATGTTTGACTGGTCAACCTCTTGTTCAAATTGTACTTTTTTAGATGCGTAAGTAGTTCTTGTTTGCATCCATTTACGTTCTCGGACTTTTAGCTTATGCTCGTAAATCCTACGTTTTTCTTTGTTCGCTTGGGACGCACCCATCGCGGAGCCTATCGCTCCTACGGCTGGTCCTATTGCTGCTGGATCGCACACGGCAAAATTCTATAAAGGATAAATTGTTTGGTCCGTAGGGAAATCTCCTAAGAAATTTAAAACCTAAAAACCTAAGTAACTTAAGATGTATTTTGTTTCTTTCGTCAACAAAATTCCACAGTAACTTTTCTTGTCTTGAGTTTACATACCTTTTTGCTTCTCTAGCAAATGTATGAGGAAACTTTAAAATAGCTGGGGTACATAGCATCCATATTTGTCCACCATCGTGAACTCCTGCAATGCCACATATCTCATCATCTGGGTTAGTAAAATAGACTGACTCAGAGTTATGTACTCCGACAACCAGAGCATTTAAAGGGTCATGTCCATGACCTTCTTTTACTTCCCGATAATCGTCGGGTAGCAAGTTAGAAGCTACACGTAGTGCAGCCTCTGTTGTTGCTGGGTGAATGTATTTACTCATTTAATGCGTGTTGTAATTTATCTATGGTATCTTGCATCCAAGATTCCCAAGGATTACCTAGGGGTAGTTTCATACCTTTATACATACGGTTCTTTTTCAACCATTGACTGTATATACGTACTTCTTGTTCGGTAAGGGTGAGGTTATACACGTTGATAAAATTTAGTATTGTAAGCTCCTTCCCATGTCAAGTTATGAATAGTAGCTGGAGCTGGGTGTGTTGATTTAACTGTTAATGCTACGTTTATATTACTGTCATAAATAGGTACTTCTCTTAAAAGATTATCTTCTAATGTTGAAGCATTGTTAGCTGTATATCTATCTGCACCTGTTAATTCATGTAACTCTGTATAATCAACTCTACCTGTTCTACTTAATGTAGTTTCGTATAAACCTATAGGACCAAATCCAAACTTAGCTCGGTGTAATACAAGACTAGATCTAGTGTCAGCTCTAAAGTTTTCGCCTTCTCTAGTCACATAGTAAATAGTAGGTAAGTCAACTTGCATAGTAAACTGATGACCTATTAAAAAGGTTTGACTAGACCAGTTACCATCTATTTCTAAGTTACTACCATTGATAGTTATTAATCCATATCTACCTAATTGATCTCCGGAGTCAACATCATAAGCTGCTAATTGACTTGTACTTTCTATACCAGTAGGTTTAGTAAATGTTGTTTTATTAGTTGTAGCGTTGTAAGTGTTAGATCCTGTTGTTACTGACATTAAATGATCTAAATGTACTCTATTTTCTGCAATAGCAAAAGTGTTAGAATCCATTTTTATTGCATATTTAAGTAACTGATCTTTACTGTTATTACGTACAACTACGTATAAATTATCATCTTGCATACAGTGGTATTGAATTGTTCCAGTCAATGTCCATTTAAACCAAGCTGCTAATTTTCTTTCTCTAATATTGTCAAAATACCTATAACCGTACAGTGTAGGTGTACCTTCTTCACTAAAAAATATAACTGAGTTTTCTCTAGAGTTAGATATAAGTTTTAAATCTTTTTCAAACAGTCTAGCAACTACTGCACTTTGTTCTATAACCTCTGGTTCACCTTCTCTTTGTACCTGTGCCATCTCAAAAAATCTTGAGAACTTACCAGCGTTATCTAAGAACCCGATAGTAGTACCAAGAGAGACAGGATTTGTAGCAAAGTTAAAGTTGTAAGTAGAAAGAGCATTGATCTTAGCTGTTGTTGGGCTGAACACGTCACTATCTGTAGTAAGCATGAATTGTTGGTTTTTAGAAAATAATAATAAACCTGTGTTTACCTGTATGCCATCATAAATAATAGCAGGATATTCTGAACTTGCTGCTATATCTATAGGATCACTAGCTATTAACTGTATAGCTGATTTAGCAAAGAAGTTAGTAAAGTCTCCGGGACGAGACATGACTATATTTTCATCAGCAAGTATTGCAAATCTGTTTCTAAAAAACAACAACTTACTAATTCCTTTACCTATAAAAGAAGGTTCAGGGTTAGTTACGTCATCACCAACTATTGCATCGTCCCATTGAGGGACAGAATATTGCGTTCCGGAAATAGTATAATTAGAACCATCTAGTTCAGTTAATCTAAAATTACCGTCAGCAGTTCTGATAAGAATGATTGGCATTCTAGATCTTTTCAATCTAATTAGTCTTCCCGGTTTAGCACACTCTTCCCATGTACCCTCACCATCTTTGTCGTTATTACCAAAAAACTTAACGTAATGATTATCTTCATCGGCAACACTATTAATTACCTCTACAACCATGCCGTGCTTGCACTGAGAGGGTAAATCACCTACATCGTTAACTTTACTAGCAACAACGTTTAACAGCTCTCCTACGGGCGTAGAAGCGTTAAAGACGGAGGTTCGTTTTATATGTAGTCCTGTACCAATAGTTGTAATATCTGAGTTAGTAAAATTACCACTAGCTATTAATGAAGTTCTAATATCTCCAAGAATACTCTCAGCAGTAATAGTAGTTTCTGTATCAAATGGTGTAGGGTTAGGTCTAACTAACGCAAGGTTAGCTTGCACAATAGATTCACTGGTTGCTTCAATAGTTACTTTATAGTAAGCATCCATCATAAATACATAAAAGTAATCACCTGTTTGCCATCCTTCTCCACCATGTAATAAATCATGTGTAGTTGTATATCTAGCTTGATATGTAACATTACTTCCAGAACCAAAAGGAACTGATTGACCAGTTGTAGCTATACGAAAGTATAAATTATTTCTACCAGTTTGACTTCCCTGATTAGAAGCATTAAATATATTAACTGTGTAACTATAGTTAGTATCAGACTGATTACCATTAGCTAGGGTTCCACCGGTAGCACCTTCGTCAACAAGTGTAGTTCCAGTACTTACACTAAATATACGAGTACCAACGTTAGGTGCGAAAGAATCTCTACCATCTCCAGCAGGCTCTCCACATCTAGCATTATTACCATCACCTCTAGTTGCATGAGTTCTCATTTTAAAGTTAGAGTCACAGTAATTATTACTTGAGTTTACAAGAGTTACTTTAATACGTGTGGCTGTGGTAACTGTAGAAGTATTAGTGTTATCAAAAACATTTAACGCATACTGTTTTGCATAAGAAATCTTTTTTAACTCGACAAAAATTTCTTTGCCAAAATTTCCAAGAGGTTCTGTAGTAGTATCCATCTCTGTAATAATGGACCTATTGTTTAGATAAGTAAAGTCGTTTAAAGTTAGTGTTTGTAAATCTTCGTCATTTGTGTGCATCAAATAGTTATCTTTTACAGTGACATTACTTGTACTAATAGTTCCACTTGCTGTATCTTCAACTCTAAATGTATTAGCATCAACTATTTCTGTAACTGAATAAACACCATCTGTAGCTCCGCCTGAAGTAAAGTCTAATTCAACAGCTCTTCCAACAGTAAAATCATGGCTACTTAAAGTAACAGTAACTGTATTACCAGACCTAGTATAAGTTGCAGATCTGGATTGAGTAGTATTACCAACTACTACAGACTTTTCTGCTCCAGTTAAACAATCCCACATTTTAACAATACCAGTACGTGATATTTGTCCTATATATTGTTCGTTTTCGTCACGATAGTAATGAAACCATCTACCGTTTGCTGTAGAGTTATTTGAACCATCAGATAAAGATGCCACAAACTTTCCAGCCGGTCTTTTTAATAATCCTTGTGTAACGTCAGGTAAGGCGTTCACCATGTTTTTTACCTGACCGGGAATCTTTTGCTCGTCAGGTTGTTGTGAAATGCCAGCCGTTAACGCTGGAATAGTTTGTGTAATGTTTGCCATTATCTAATAAGTGCCTTGTAAGGTTGATAAGATCTGTAGTTACTTTCATGGGGAAAGCCGAAGAAACTATGGTCTCCCTGCTCACAATCGTACTCATATGCTGTTGCTTTAGTTTGTGCTTCTTCTAATTGAAGTAACTTAACTAAATCAGCATTAGCGACTAATTGAGTTGCAGCTCTTACGGACGCTCTAGCAATAATATATCTCTGTATAGCTGGAGGTACATCATTGAAAGCTAGTAAGTATGTTATGTCAAAATAGTGATCGCCACTAAAAACAAATGTGTGATTAACATTGTCATATAATTTTCCATCCTTCCTTACTACATCTTTAGTTTTATCAGACAAACCTTCGTGTACGTCGTACCTAAGATAATTAGTAGGAATTATATAGTGACCATTAGCATCAGGAGATATTAATACGTGGTCTTCTTTATTAAAATGCCAGCCTTCGTTTTGCACGTCTTTTGTAACTTCCATTAGAAGTCCATGAATCATTGCAATCTGTGGGTTGGCAAATGTGTTTGCTATTTCTTGTCCTGTGTTAGTCGCGTCTGTAGTTACAGTTCCAAGTGTAGTTACAGGTGATTGACCAATGCTACCCAAGATAGAATTAACTGCGGATAGTTCGGTATCGGTTGCTATTTGAGTAGTCATAAAAAAAAGGGGGACACGAAGTCCCCGTATAAAAAAATAAATTAGTTGCTGTTAGCAGGGTATGTGTTACCGAATACAGCGTTACCTGTAGATCCGGGTGCAGCACCAGCTATAAGCTCAACGCAAGCAGCAGGGTTTAGGAAATCTGCGCCCATTGCCATACGTCCAAGGATTACGTCACCTTGGTAAACAACTGAAACGTCGCCTGAAGTTACTTGAACCTGTGGTCCAATAGCTTCTACAACTCCAGCAGCTTCCTTCTGGAAGATTAGTCCGCAAGAGTTAGCGAAGTCAGTAGCATTACCGTAGTTACCGTTAATACCTGTTACAGAAGCTCTACCGTCTTCTGCTGTTTCACCTACAAATGAACCTGTGTTTCCGGGATCTGTGATTCCGGGGTTAGTTGCAGATGCAGTACCGTACTTAGTACCATAAGATCCGAAGAATGGAATGTTCATTGACTTGTAGATCTTGATACCAGCAATCTCAACTACGCCTTGTCCAGACTGTAAAGCTGTTCCTTGTGCGTCACGGTTGATTAGACCAGATGTGATTACACCAGAACTTACAGTGTTGATAAGACTGTAGTATTGACGAGGGTTTAGAACGGCTACTCTGCCGTCAGAGCTAACTCCTTTTTCGTCAAGAGCAGCAGCAGCATCATAGAAAGCATCTACTAGCTTAGCAGCGTCATATGCGTTGTTAGCTTGAGCTGTAGTACCTACTCTGATCTGTGTACCGCCGGGCTCGACAAAGCCAGACTTAGAGATTGGTGAAGCTTGACGTGCTCCCTTCGCGATTTGACGGAAGATAAGTCTGTCATACTTCTGAGCAAGAGCATATCCAATCTTCTTAGATATTTCTCCTCTCAATTCATAGTGTGCTAGTGTTTCATCTAGCTCATAAACAAACGCTGAACTGATTAATAGGTCATCGCAAGTTATGGTTTTTTCAGCAACTGGAGGTGCTCCGTCGGAGTTACCCATGATGCTGTTGCCGGGCGTATGGAACTCGGCTTTTGTGTGTCCAGTGTAAACGAACTGTAAAGATTTTCCATTCTTAAGAGTTCTCTTCATAACGAGATCTCTTGCGATTGCATTGTGCTGGAAGCCTTTAAACATTTCTCCACTGAACAACTTTAAATAAAGTGCTCTAGGATCGTTACCACCATTCAGCGCACCCGGACGGGTTAACTGGGCTAACTGTGAAGCACCTGAATTTTGTTGTGCCATTGTTTATGGTTAAAATTAAAGGTATATTGTATCGTTCCTAACGTTAGAATGTTGTCAGTCTTAATTGGTCTAACGTGAGACTGGCACGTTTTGTGGTCTTTTCCCACCGTCGACGGGTAAAAGGTATCCTCCTCAGAGGGCTTTTCCCAAA
>Ga0066835_10000080_pt1 | contig 17910 bp, 16 predicted proteins | sample ETNtaG_3_FD_67280 | JGI IMG/M metagenome (GOLD analysis project Ga0066835, IMG submission 67280) | Marine microbial and viral communities from oxygen minimum zone, Eastern Pacific Ocean - ETNP201302SV84 | ecosystem: Environmental > Aquatic > Marine > Unclassified ... | reverse complement strand
AAGAGGCATGCCTTGAATATCAATGATAATAATCTTGGAACCAATGGAAATTTCAGTAGATTTTATAAATTCCAAATTAAATCTATCTAAGAATTGAAAATAAGAATCATCAAAAGAAAATTCATCAACTATTGGCAAATTTTGACTATTTAGCAAGTTATCTATTTGGGCTCTTGGATTTACAACTCTGATATTTGGATTAAGTTGATTGAAAATTTCATTTGTAGCATTTTTATAATTATTGATAGCATTTTGCATATAAATTATCTGAAAGAATGGAATGGAAAAAAGTGTAAAAGTTAGAAAAAGCAGAAAGAATAAATCGCGTTTTACAAGTTGCAACTTCTTTTGAATGTTTTTTAAAGAAAATTTAAATCTAAACAAATTCATTGATGCAAATTTTTTATAAAAATTATCTTCACCGGAGTGTTCGAGAGCATTCTCGAGGGTGCGTTCAATTTCTACACAGTTCTTCTCAAGATTAATATTATTTATGTTGTTTGCATTCCATATTTCTTTTAGATTCTGATCTTCATAATCTGCAAAGTCCTCTTGAAGTACAATGTCTGGGAAAACTGAAACTTCACAACCTAAGTTGCTCAAGTACTTAGAAAGTTTCTCAATCATAGAAAGTTCTGTTAGGACAATTCTTTTATCATGAAAATTTATTTTAGTTTTTGAAATATCTGAAATGATTAAATCTTCTTTTTCTGAAAAAAAACGTGCTTTATATTTTGTATCACTCTCATCATCGAGTTTTGCAAAATTAAAAACTGAATATTTTGAGGCATCTAAAAAAAGAGTTATTCGAGACTTAGTTAAGTCAAAATTTATTAAATTGTTCAATGAAATCTCATTTAAGTTTTCTTTTTCATCATCACCCCTCTTCATCACAACCAAAGCATTGTTCTCAAAAAGGTCGATAAAAGGTTTTGAAATTAAAAAAATTGTTTCCATTAATTTATATTATAGCTTCTTGACATAATTATTGCTCTTCCATTTTTGATGTTGATAAAAGTTCTACTGTTAAAAGAAAAAGTATCAATTTGAGTGGAGGTGCTTAGCAGAAATTGTTTCGAGGATGTTTTAATTGTTGAATATGGATCTGAAAGATTGAATTCTGAGAAACTTGAAATAAACTCATCTGTAGTCTTGAATCCATTTTCGGGTATTTTGGAAATAATAAATTCAGCATCTGTTAGAGAAATATTCGGAAATATTGAAGTTAAAAAATAACTATCATCAACATCCATAGTATTAATGTTTACCTCATTAGAATAGGATAATGGATGCACACAAACTTTTTCAAACAGTATTGGATTCGTTAAGTCCTTAAAAATTGGCAAGTTATTCAACTCACTTAAGTTTATTAAAAGTCTTTTGTTGGTATACATTGGTCGGAAATTTATTGGGCCCGTATAAAAATAATCCTCAAAGCCATTTGCACGAGGTTGATCATCTGTATCAATCCAATCAATGATTTGATCAATAATCGAATTTGCGTCCAATTCAGATATCTCAAGAGATATGAGCAACCTTTTAAACTGCTCAATGGCTCTCTCGTTAGCAATAAAAGACTGATTTTGCTCAACAACAAGAGAATTTATATTAAAACAAGATGAAAAATCTGATAGATTGGCATTGACCGTTAATCCATTGACTTCATAAATAAAAGGGAAAGTAAGGAGCTCACTTTTTTTATTTAAATCTTGTAATTCAAGTTTAGAAAATTGATCTATCCTTTCAACTGCTAAATTTTCGATGTTTCTCATCAATTGGATGGAATTTGATTGAAATTCTAAATACCCTGAGCGTTTTAATGATTTAAGAAAATCTCCACCGAGTGTGCTCCCAATAGCAGATAATATCAAAATAATCATCAGAACTGATATTAAAACTACTCCTTGTCTAATTTTGATAAACATGCTTAATATTGGGATTAACTATTAAATCAAAACTATAGTCTTTTTTCTGAAACGTAATTTTGACCAGTTCTGGAATTTTTCTACTGGTGATAGCACCTAAAGGCCATTCATCAGACCACCGCCCTTGATTCAAGAAAGCAAAAGTGACTTGGTCAATATTTGAAAAGATTGTTGACTCTATCAATTCTGATTGAAAATAAGGATTTGCAGAAAAATACTGCTTTCTTACGAACGAGTCTGCTTCAAAAGCATACTCAATACGAACAATTGAATTTTCAATAAAATCTATTTTTTTTAAATTGGTTTGTAAAATTAGTTTTTGCTCACTGTTACTTCCAATAAAACTGGAAACCCTATTGCCAAATGAATCTCTCATTGGAGCATTTACTGTAGCTAAGAAATCTCTTCTGAGAATATGTGATCCAAGATCAAATTCTCTAATCATTTCAAGCTTGTTATCAGCTTGATTTTTTAATACGACTGATGATTGTAAAAAATTTGTAGAAACTACAGCAATAATCGAGAGTATTATCAGAGAAATTAGTACTTCAAGTAATGTAAATCCTTTATGCATTTTATTCATTGTTCAGAAAACCTCTGGTTTCATATATTAATTGATCTGATTCAATCAAATAAATTTTCATTGAAAACTCTAAATATGATGTCATGGGAGTTTGAAAATATTCTTCTTCATATCTCCATTTTTTTCCAAAAAAAGTTATCTCATTTTTCCTCACATCAGGTTTCAAAGGTTTTTCAATTGTATTTAATAAAGCAATTCTGTTATTGGCAATCTCTCTTGCCAAAGTTCTATTCTCTAGTGAATATACAGAAAGAGTTGATGAGCTAATTGTCTGATAAACAGCTATAACACTCACACTTAAAATAAAAAGTGCTACAGTAACTTCAAAAAGACTAAATCCACTTTTTTTATTCATTTACTCTAATTACCTTGCCATTTTTAGAAATTATTATTTCAAGTTTCTTATCAATCGTTTCAAAATAAAGTTTTGCACCGGTATTCTCTCCCGATGGGTAAAAAATAATTACAGGTTCTAGACTGATTTCATTATCTAAAAGTACTCGAGAACCTGATGAAGTTTCAACAGTTTTTGTGAAATTTTGTAATTGACCCCAATTAAATGTTTTTTTCGTAATAACTTTTTTATTGCCATTTCTTGAAATTATTGACCATTGTTGTTGAGAATCACTTAGTGACAATGCAATAATTTCTCCGGTTAATATTGATTCTTCTTTGATCAAATAAATTGATTCCTCAATAGGACTTTTAAGACTATTGTTACTAAATGAAGAAATATTTAGAAAAATTATACTCGAAGCTAAACCTATTATTAAAAGAACAACAAGTAACTCAATTAAGGTAAAAGCTTGTTTAGTTTTGCCAATTCCCAATATCTGCATTTTCACCTGAACCCCCTTCAATGCCATCACTACCATAAGTAAAGAGGTCATAATTAGATTTGGTTCCAGGATAGAGGTATAAATATTCACGGCCCCAGGGATCTAAAGGAATAGATTTGATATAACCATCTATAGGATATAAAAAAGGTCTTTTTACATTTTCTGGAGGCTTAACTAGAGCAATTAAACCATTTTCAGTACTTGGATAAGTTAATTGGTTCATCTTATAAACTTCCAGTGCCTTTTCAAGTTGAGTAATATCAGCTCGAATTTTTTCATAATTTGCTCTTTGAAGAAATGGGTTTACATTTATTGCCACAACGCTTGCTAGAATCCCAAGGATAACGATAACCGCCATCAATTCAATTAAAGTAAATCCTGGTTTAAAATTATTTTTCATATCATTAACCTAATATAAGAGTATTCATTTGCATAATTGGAACAAGTATTGCCATTACAATCAACAAAATAAATCCTCCCATAAGTATGATTATAATTGGCTCGATAAGTGATAGAAAGGTAGATCTGGAAGTTTCAATATCATTTCTCAAAAAAATTGATGATTTATGAAACATATCAGTGAGGTTTCCTGATCTATAGCCACTAGCAATTAATTGAGAAAAAATTTCAGGGAAAATCTGTTTTTGAGTCAACAATAAACCAAAATCTGATCCTTCTTTTATAGATTTTGTAATTTGCAACAGTTCAGATCTTAAAAAGGCATTTGTTAGGACATTACTGCATTCTTGAAGAGCATCATCTAAAACTAAACCTGAAGATGTGAGCAAATGCATGGTACTACTAAATTTTTCTGTCTCTGATTTTAGAAGAAAAGTTCCTAAAAAAGGCAGTGACAAGAAAAATTTATGTAATCTTATCAGAGCATTTCGATTGGTTAAAACTATGCTTCTAAAGAAGAAAACACCTAAAATTATTAACAAAATAAAAGTAATAATTATGTATGGCAAAAAATTTGAAATAGTAAGTAAAGCAGAAGTCAAAAATGGTAAATCAGCTCCAGATTTTACAAACTGTCCAACAACTTGTGGCATAACAAAAGTCAATAGTGCGATGATGACGATAATTGAAAATGTAAATAAAATGAATGGGTAAATTAATGCTGATCTAATTTTTTGTTTGATTGACATTGAATCCTCAAGGTAGTTTGCCAATGAATTGAACATTTTTGCTAAGTTGCCTGAGGTATCTCCAGCTTTAATGAGAGAAATATAAGTATTGTTGAAGACTTTTGGAAACTTTTTCATTGCATCTCCAAGTCTTTTACCCTGAACAATCTCTTCTTTAAGAGAAAATAAAACTGACTTCATATTTTTACTATTTATCTGATCTGCGGTAATTTTTAATGCATCATCAATCTGAGTTGTAGCCTCAAGCAAACTGGATATTTGTCTTGTAGCAACAACTAAATCTGAATTTTTAACTTTAATTTTTTCCTTTGTGGATTTCACTTCCCGAACCCTAATGGGAACTAGGTTTAATTTTTTAATTAATTTCCTTGCCAATCTTTCTGATTCAGCATTAATAAATCCAGTTGTTTCTTTCCCAGTTTCATCAAAGGCTTTATAACTAAATGATGGCATCTTCTTTGATATTGTTTGATCTAATTAATTCTGAGCAAGAAGTAATTCCTTTTACTAACAGATCAGAGCAAGAAGATTCTATGGAAGGATTTTTATCAAAAACATAAGAAGCTATTTCACCTTCTGATGATTGATCATGAATCATTTCTTTAATATTTTGATCAATTTCAATACATTCAGCAATGGCAATCCTGCCTTTATAACCGGTATCATTGCATTCATTACAGCCTTTATGAGTAAAAACTTTAGTGGATTTATCAATATTGAACAGTTTAGAAATTTTTTCATCAATAATTTCAGGTATTTTGCAAATATCACATAATCGCCTCACTAGTCTCTGAGAAATTACAGTTTTTAAACTGGAGGAAATTAAGAAAGACTGAATGCCCATATCTCTCAAACGAGTGATAGCACCAATAGCACTATTTGTATGAACGGTAGATAGAACTAAATGCCCAGTTAAACTTGCCTGAATTGCTATTTCAGCTGTTTCAGCATCTCTAATCTCCCCTACCATGACAACGTCAGGATCTTGTCTAAGCATTGCTCTAAGACCTCTAGCAAAAGAGAATCCTGTTTTAGCATTAACTTGAGTTTGGCCTATGCCCTTAAGAGTATATTCAATAGGATCTTCAACCGTAAGTATATTCTGAGATGAATCACTTAAAAATCTTAAACCAGCATAGAGTGTTGTTGTTTTACCTGAGCCGGTGGGACCTGTAACTAAAATGATTCCCTCTGTATCCTTGAGGGTTTTTTTATAAGGTTTTAGTATATATGTTGGTAATCCCAGATCATCGATATTAATTTGTGCAGATTGTTTATCTAATAGTCTTAAAACTATTCTTTCACCATACGAAGACGGCAAAGTTGAAACTCTAACATCGATACTTTTCTCTCCCAAAGACAACGTGATTCTACCATCCTGTGGAAGTCTTCTTTCCGAAATATCTAATTTTGAAATAATTTTAAGTCTTGCAATAATTAAAGGGGCTAGTCTAAAATCCTGGGTTATTACTTCTTTGAGAATCCCATCAATCCTGAACCTCACAGATAAAACATCCTCATAAGGCTCAAAATGAATATCTGAGGCTCTTGCTTTAATTGCTTGACTAATAATCCCATTAATTAGTTTAATAATTGGTGCGTCATCATTCCCACTCAACAAATCTTCAGTTGCGCTAATAGACCCTGCAAAAGATTTGAGATCAAAATCATCTTTTAATTCTTCTGGTAACTCGTTATTTACAGTTGATGCACTAAAACTTGAAGTAATTAATTTATCAAATTCATCTTGTGAACATTGCTTTATAGAAAATGGGGACTGCAAAAAGCGACGTATCTCTTGAAAAAGTTCCGGACAAAAATCATTTGCGTGATAGACAGTAATAACATCATTATTTTGCTCGGCAAAAACTTTATTCTCTTTAACAAAGTTATACGGCAGCAAATTAAGTGAATCTAAATTCTCTGATGGCATTATTAATCAGAAGTTAAATCAAGAATGGGTGACGACCCCTCTTTCAGAAGTTGCTCTGCTCTAATGAAATTATATTTCTCTGATGATAATGAATTCACAGATTCTGAATCAACAAGTATTTTTGGACGAATAAAAACCATTAAATTTTTTTTAACTTTAGATTTTGATGTGGATTGAAATAATTTACCAATTAATGGTATGGAACCTAGCAAAGGAACTTTTTGTAAATCTTCTTGAACATCTTCATCAATCAGTCCGCCAAGCACGATTATCTGATTATTATCAACAAGTACTTTTGTTTCGATAGTTCTTTTATTGGTGATTAAATCCGAAGATCCTGTTAATGGACCAAGAACACTTGAAATTTCTTGCTTGATATCAAGTATTACAGAATTCCCTTCATTAATTTGAGGTTTTACGGATAATTTAATACCAACCTCCTCCCTTGCTGTAGTTCTAAAGGGATTTGCATTATTAGATCCAAGACTTTCACCTGTAGTTATTGGAATTTCTTGACCAATTAGTAAAGATGCATCTTCATTATCCATTGCAATAACAGAAGGAGTTGAAAGAATATTTGAATTTTGATCTGCTGCGATAGCATTTATGATTCCAATCATGCTGTCATCATCTTTTGAAAAATTTCCAATTCCAGCAACAATACCCTGCGAGTTCAGAAGAGAATTTGCAGCAATATTTGATAAAGTTGCATCGTCTCCTCCCTCAATTGCTGAACCAGTTAACCCAAGGAGGTCTGGTCCATTTATGTTACTAAATCTTGTAATGCCAATAGGCACTTCGCCATCCTCTGCACCAGCAAAGATTGTTTCTACTCCAAGACTTCTTGCAGCTGTTTCAGACAATTCTACAATGATAGCCTCAACAAGAACTTGAGCTCTTCTAATATCAAGTTTAGAAATTAAATTTTTTATAATGGCTATATTTGATTCTTCACTGGAGACAATTATTGCATTAGTAGGAGAATGATATGTAACTATAGGTTTCTCAGATTCATCTGAAACAAACCTAGATGCAACTGATGTCAAGATTCCAGCAATTTCCTCAGCTGCAGTATATTTTAGGTAAATAACTGCAATTGATCCTTCATTGACAGCATCTTGATCGAGCTGCGATAGAGTTTCTCTTATGATAGAAGTTGTTACTTTATTGGCAGAAATGATTACGGAATTTGACGAAGTGAAAGGTATAGCAATAAAGTTGTTAATTGTAGGATTATTCTGAGCTTTTAATTTGTCTAATATTCTCACAGCTTCAACCGATGATAAATTTTCTAAATTTATCACTGAAACTTTAGCTGTATTATCTTGATCGAGTGCTTTGGTTAATTCTTCAATTCTTGCCACATTACTCTTTCTGTCCACAATAAGGATAGAATTGATCGAAGCTATGCTTGATAAGTTTGCCTGTCTTCCAGTAAGTGGCTTGAGAGCAGGTAATATCTCTATGGATGATCTGTTATTTAGTTGAATAACTTTGGTAACAAAATCTCCTTCATATTCTGTTTTATATGAAGTATCCCGAGTAGACTCATTCTCAGGGACAATTCGAATAAAGTTATCACTGCTTATCGCACTAAAACCATTGACTTGTATCGTCCTTAAGTAAACTTCCCAAACTTCATCAGAAGTTAGAGAGGAGTTAGAGAAGATAGTTACCTTACCTTTAACGCGTGGATCAAGGATGATTGTTTTTTTTGAAAAGTTGGCAATATCTTGTGTGACTCTTCTTATATCAACTTCCTCATAATTAAGAATAAAAGTTTCTTGCGATAGTAAGATAGCTGAATGAGCAATCATTACAACAACAAATAATTTTTTTAGATATTTATTCATTATTAAACTTATTTTTTAATATAATTTTTTTGTTATTGTACTCAAAAATTATCTCATCATTAGAAACACTTACAAGTTTATATTTATTTTCAAGAAAATCATTGAGTTGGACATCAAATTGCTTTCCACCTTTTGAAACAAATACTGAAGAATTAATAACTCCAAGTTTTACACCAATAAGATCATAATCAAAATTTTGAGATGGATTACTTATCTGAGTTTTTTGCGGAACAACTTCTGTAAAGTTAATTTGTTTATCCACTGAAAAGGTTTCAATTTTATTATCAACAGAAGAAAAGAATAAAATATTTTTTATTAATAACCCTATCACTAATGCTAACAACGATCCAAATACTAAAAACTTAATGTTTATTTTTTTTATAAGAAACATCCATTCATTGTAGCTGATTTATTAGAAATTACCTAAGATGGGTCAGTAAAATATTTATGCTAAAGGAAGTGCAAACCAAAAAATTGAGCCCATTCTCTTTCTCTGTTTAACACCAACTTCTCCACCCATTGATAGGGTTAGATTCTTAACAATGGCTAGGCCAAGACCGCTGCCCGTTTTTTCATTTGCTCTTGCAGATGCAGCTCTATAAAACCTATTAAATACTAATTCCATCTCTTCCTCAGCAACACCCATACCTCGGTCTTTGATCTGAATTTGTAGAAAATTATCATTTGTCTTCACATCAATTTCTATCTCAGTTTCATTATTTGACTTCGTATATTTAATTGCGTTATCTAGCAGATTGGTCAAAATTCTTTCAACCGCAGTGTGATCAGCTAATACAGTAGGAAAAGATTGTTTTTTAAATTTAATATTTATCCCCTTTTTTCTTGCTGAATTAAAATACGAATCGAGAGAGGTGTTAATAATATTTTCAATGTCTATCGGTCTAATATCCATATGAAGCTCTCCATAATCTAACCTTGATAAATCGATAAGATCAGTCACAAGACCTGAAATCCTTTGAGCATTATGCATAATTGCCTTGGAAAAAGTTTTTGCAGTCTTTTTGTTATCAATGGTTCTGTCTAAAAGAGTTTCTGCATTTGCTAAAATAACGCTCACAGGTGTCCTTAATTCGTGAGATAAGTTCGATATGAAATCCCTCCGCATCGAAGCATTGACTCTCAGTTCGGTGATATCTCTGACAACTAAAATATATTCATTAGTTTGTTCGGCTTTGTTTATGGAGCCTAAAATCCACCGTGTTTGGTTTTTTTGAATTGGGATTTCAAATTCATGTTCTACCATGGTCTCTCCCTCTGCTCTATCAAACATATTTTGTAAAGGTTTTATTTTTATCTCGTTTATGTTTGATTTAACTAATTTTTCAATATTAAGAATACGCGCAATACTTTCGTTTTCATAGGTAATATTTCCATCCAAATCAGATACTAAAACACCCTCTCCTAGATTATCAAGAACATTTCCAAATTCATCTCTTTGTGCAGCAATTAAACTAATTTGTTTCCTTAAATTTTCGGAGATTTCAGATACATTTCTGGCAACTGAACCAATTTCATCTGTTCTTTGAGTAGGCAGTGCTTTCAAAAATTTTTTCTTTTGGTTGCTCAACAAATTTAAAGTTGCTGATTCTAGTTCCTTAAGATTATTCCATGTGACATTTCCAGCAACTACACTTGCGACCAATGAGACAAATATTGCTACGATTGCAATCAGTGTTACCGATAATGAGAGTCCAAAAAAAGCATCTTGCACATACGTATAAGGAACAGCAATTCTGATAAATCCTGAATTATCAAGATTTGAATCTTTGATTGCAAAATATAGTAATTCTTCTTGAAGAGTTTCACTGTATCTAATGGACCAGCCTGATTGATTCTTACCTGCTTCTATGATTTCAGGTCTATTGAGATGATTTTCAACGTATTGAAGATTATCAAATTCAATTTCTGAATCTCCAACAACAAAACCTTGGAAATCAATTAAAGTTACTCTTGAATTTAGAGATGTTCCTACCTTGTTAGCAATAATGTCTAAATCATTTGGATTTTCATAAGAATTAATTTGCCCGATAGTGACTTTACTTAAACTAGCCTGTTTTTCTAGTTCTTGAACTATTTGATTTTCAAGTGTTGAGGAAAGATCTCTTTCAGCAACAATATAAGATAGAGTGATGCCTACAAATAGTATTCCAAATACCGTAAAAAAAATTCGGGATCGTATTCCCATGGTTAATCAGGTGTTCTTGAAAACCTATACCCTACACCTCTAATGGTTTCGACATGTTTTCCCATGATGCCAAGCTTTTCACGTAAACGCTTTACATGAGTATCGACAGTTCGAGTAGTTATTTGTGCAGAATAACCCCAAACATCACTTAAAAGTTGATCTCTTGTTTGAACTCTACCTCTCCTGTCAACTAAATGTTTAAGTAATTTAAATTCTAGGGCAGTAAGGATAATCTCATTATTATCAATAAAAACTTCATGCGAGTCTGTATCTATTTTCAGTTTGCCAAATTCTTTGCTCTCATTTGAATCAACATTCTCTGAATGTGAGGTTATAGTTTTTCTTTTTAGAATTGCTTTAATTCTCAAAATTAACTCTCTGACACTGAAAGGTTTTGTGACGTAATCATCAGCACCCAACTCAAAACCAACCACTTTATCTACTTCATCATCTTTAGCAGTTAGTATAATTACCGGAATATTATTAAATTTATCTTTTGATTTAATCCTTTTACAAAAATCTAAACCTGAGCCATCGGGTAGCATTAAATCAAGTAAGATTAGATCAGGTGAATTGCTCTGAATCCAATCGTCTGCTTCTAACAGATTATAAGCACTGATAGGTTCAAAACCCTCTGTTAACAAATTATATGAAATTGTTTTGTTAATATCAGGTTCGTCTTCAATAACAAGTATTATGTTTTTCATAATCTAAAAGAATTCTTTCTTTTTACAACAAATGATTTTAACAAACAAGACCCTTAAAGTTTAAGTTACAAAGAGTTTTCATACTCTTTAAAATCATCTCTTAATTGTGTTTTAGAAAATTTACCTGAAGCAACTCTGGGTAAAGGATCATTTTGGAATTTTATGAGTGATGGTATTTTGAAAGCAGCTAACCTTTCTGATAGAAATAGTTCTAAATCTTGTTGACTAACTTCAGTATTATCTTTTAGAACAATAGCAGCACATAATTTTTCTCCTAACCTTTCTTCAGGAATTCCAAAAACACACACCTCACTTACTGCATTATGCTCATATATTGCAGATTCAACCTCTATACAGGAAATGTTTTCACCTCCCCTTATCACTAGGTCTTTTACTCTATCTACAATATGTAAAAAAGGTCCATCAAAGTAACCCAAATCTCCTGAACGAAACCAACCATCTTCATCAATAACTTCTTTCGTTGCTGCTTCATTTTTCCAATACCCAACCATATTTGCAGGACTTTTAATAACAATTTCTCCTACCTCTCCTTCGGGTACCTCATTCTTATGCTCATCAATAATTTTGATATCGGTTAATGGGGGAACTACTCTTCCACAGCTAGCAGGGTATTGAATGTATTCATCCCCACCATGAATACAACCCATGGCATTAGTTTCGGTTAACCCATAACCAATAGAAGGTCTTGCTTGAAAAGCCTCATCTAATTTTTTTACATGCTCAGGTGGCCTTGCAGCACCACCCCCAGCTAAGTCTTCTAAAGCTGACAAATCATAATCTTTTAAATTTGGATGATTGAGTAATTCCCAAGTTTGAGTTGGAACACCAGTAATGTTTGTAATTTTTTCTTTTTCGAGCAACTCTAATGCCAAAGTAGGATCCCATTTCTTCATCATCACAATCTTTCTGCCCACTAAAACTGACATAAAAAAACCAACATGACTTCCAGTAACATGAAATAGGGGAACACAGTGCAAAATAGATAATTCTTTGGATGGATCAAGTCCGTCATCAAAGAGTTCTACTCTAATCCTAGAGATGCAAGCCCAAGAAAAAAATCCTGAAATCATATTTCTATGAGTGCATAAAACACCTTTAGGGTGTCCAGTAGATCCAGATGTGTAAAATATAGTTGCATTATCATGTTTAGAAATTTCTACTTCGGGCCATTCCGAAGAAAAATTTGTAATAAAGTCATCAAAACTTACATATTGATTTGATTCATCTCTCACACTAACTTTTATGACATCAAGATTATCTAAACCTCGTAATCTTTTTTCATCAGCAAAAACTAATTTTGCATCACTATGATCTAACCCATAAATAACTTCTCTTGGAACCCACCATGAATTCAAAGGAACAGCAACGGCTCCCATACCAAGGATACCCATTAGTGCAATAATGTATTCTGGGCAGTTAACCATGCAAATAGCTACTCTATCCCCTTTCTTGATACCTGCATCCATCAAGGCATTGGCAAGTTGTGCTGCTTTATCAAATATTTGTTTGTAGGTATATCGTTCATCTTCATAAACTAACCAATCTTTTTCTGGATGAAAAAGGCCAAAATCAAAAAACTTTCTTAAGTTTTCAGGAATGGCTGGATTAATAAATTCTCTGTATGTAATTCCATCTGAATGCATTTTTTCAGCAAACTCAAATAGCTCCCCTTTAGCTGTCTGTCTAGCTATTGCTTCATTAAAGATATCAGTCATTGTACAAACTATTTTACTAGGTTTTTGAACTAAAATAATAGTATGTTTAAATAGATTTAGAGAACAACTTTTATGACAACAAAATTACATTTTGCAAAAATTTGGGAATCTAATTCTTCCCTTGTCCCAAATGAACCAGCTCTTTTTAATAATAATAAAACTATAAATTGGAGATCATTTGATGAACTGTCTTCCAAGTTAGCAAGTTACCTTATTAAAATGGGTTTGGGTGAAGACTCAAAGGTAGGAATTTACATGCAAAACTGTAATGAATATATGATTGCTCAATTTGCAGCATTCAAAATTGGAGCCGTCCCCATCAATGTGAATTATCGTTATAAAAAAGATGAGCTCATCTATTTGTTTGATAATTCAGATGCTGAAGCAATTATTTTTCAATCAAATTTTCATCAGCAAATTCTATTGATTCAAAATGATTTACCTAAAGTGAAAGCTTTTGTAGAAACATCACAGAATGATTTTGGTAAAGAAAGTACTTTTGACTCGCTTGAAAACATTATGCAGACATTTAGTCCACTTGATCATCAAGATAGATCAGAGGACGAAATCTATATGATCTATACAGGTGGCACGACTGGTATGCCAAAAGGTGTAATGTACAAACAAGGTGGATTTGTTACCAGTATGTTAAAAACCCTCAAGACAATGGGTTTTTCTGTACCAAAGGAGATCGATGGTCTACCTGATGAAATCATGAAATTAAAGGAAATTAATGCGCTTCCGAAAAGTTTAGTTGCATGTCCTCTCATGCATGGAACGGGAATGTGGCTGGGGGCCTTCTTACCTTTGTTAACTGGAGGATCAGTAATTACCGTTCCTAATTCAAGTTTTGATCCTGACGAGATATGGAAAGTTGTGCAACAACAAAAAGTGACGAGCTTAGTAATAGTTGGTGATGCATTTGCTAAACCACTCTTAGAGTCACTTAAGGATTCAAAAAATAGAAATGAAATGTATGATATTTCATCTCTTCTCCTCATAATATCTTCTGGTGTAATGTGGAGCCATGAAGTAAAACAAGAGCTCCTTGAGTATCAAGATATGATTTTAATTGATGCAATGGGTTCATCAGAAGGAGGTATGGGCTCTTCTATTACCTCAAGAAATATGCAAAGTAGCACAGCTCAATTTAAATTGAATCCAGGCGTCATAATCTTAGATGAAGATAATAATTTAGTAACTCCTGGTTCGAAAACTATTGGGAAGATTGGAACAAGTGGCTTAGTACCTGAGGGTTACTACAAAGATCCTATTAAATCTGCTGAAACCTTTAGAGAATTCGAAGGTGTTAGATATAGTTTTCCAGGTGACTTTGCTCAATATAACCCCGATGGGACTATAAAACTTTTAGGTAGAGGGAGTAATTGCATCAATACAGCAGGTGAAAAGGTATATCCAGAAGAAGTAGAAGAGGCAATTAAAAAACATCCTAATGTTGTTGATTGTTTAGTGATAGGAGTAACAGATAAAAAATTTGGAGAAAGAGTAGCTGCAGTTGCATCACTTACTAAAGATTCTTTACTTGAAGAGGCTGAATTAATTGATTTTGTAAAGAAAATTATTTCTAGTTATAAGGTGCCAAAAACAATAATTTTCCGGAATAAAATTGAGAGAGCACCGAACGGAAAAGCAAATTATGATTGGGCAAAAGCTGAAATTAAAAAATAAATCGAATGAATTATCTTAAAAATAAGTTCTTGTTTTCTCTAGAAAAAAATTCAGGTGATATTTTTCAGAATGCACTAATTTACATATGTGAACATGATCAACATGGAGCTTTTGGTTTTATTGTAAATGATGATCGTTGGATGAAGTTTAATAACAAACAACATGAGATTTTGTCGCATCTTAATTTATTAAAACTTTTTGGTGGGCCTGTTCAAACAGATAAAATGTTCTTAATTCATTCAAGCAAAGATATAAAATGTGAAAATAGTATTTTTATAGATCATGATTGTGGTCTCAATTCTTCCAAAAATGACATAATGAATATTTCTCATAAGTTATCTCTCGAAAATTCTAGAATTTTTCTTGGATACTGTGGATGGTCATCTGGTCAATTGGAAAGTGAGATTCAACTGAATACATGGCACTCATTTGATTTGCCTCTATCAGTAATTTTTAGAGTGTCTCCTCAAGAACTAATGTCGAAAATATCTCTAGAACTTGGGTATAATCTCAACAAAATTTTTAGATCAAATGAACTATTGCATTAGATATTATCTTTTATTTTTCTTATCTGCCCCTTCAGTTTTTTCAGATGAAATCACTGCCTCACAGTCTTTTGCAAATGGTGGCATGGTAGTAACACAACATTACTTAGCAACTCAAATTGGTAAAGATGTCCTTGATCAGGGAGGCAATGCCTATGATGCAGCTGTTGCCGTAGGATTTGCAATGGCAGTTGTACTGCCTCGTGCTGGAAATATAGGGGGTGGTGGTTTTATGGTAATGTATGATGCAGTCTCTGGTGATTCATCTAGTATTGACTATAGGGAAAAAGCACCGTTGTTATCATCAAGAGATATGTATTTAAATCAAAATAATGAATTCGATTCTCTAAAATCAACGGTTGGTTATCTTTCAGTTGGAGTTCCTGGCACAGTATATGGGTTATGGGAAGTGCATCAAAAATATGGCAGTTTACCTTGGTCTGATTTACTTCAACCCTCAATAGTTTTGGCAGAAAGAGGTTTTGAGATGTCAAATTATATGATTAAAACCCTAAAAAGGTATAAGCCTAAACTCTCTTATTTCGAAGAATCTAATAAGATTTTTTTTGAAGGTACTCAAGAATTAAGTTCAAAGATTTTGGTTCAAACTGATCTCTCAAAAACACTTAAAAGAATTCAAAAATTTGGTGTGAAAGATTTCTATGAAGGTGAAACAGCAAATATGATTGCTTTAGAAATGACAAAAAATGGAGGTCTAATTTCTCTGGATGATCTAAAAAAATATCGACCAATTTGGCGAGAACCTGTTAAAGGTGACTACAGAGGTAAAGAAATTATCACAATGGGTCCTCCCTCTTCAGGTGGATTGCATTTAATTCAAATGTTAAATATTTTAGAAAATTTTGATTTAAATATGTATGAGCATAATTCACCAGATTATATTGCTTTACTCTCAGAAATTATGAAATATGCATATGCAGATAGATCAAAATATTTAGGAGATCCAGATTTTTTTGATGTGCCTACCTTTGAGATTGTCAACAAAAGTTATGCAAAAAGAATATATCAAGAAATTTTAAAAGATCCTCAAAAATCTGCTGAACAGATTTTACCTGGACAATTACTTTTCGATGAATCCAATGAAACTACACATTTCTCCATTGCTGATCAGTTTGGAAATGTTATCTCGAATACTTATACACTTAACTCTGCATATGGTTCTGGTGTGACAATAAGCGGAACTGGCATACTAATGAATAATGAAATGGATGATTTCTCAGGAGCACCTGGTGTCCCCAATCAATTTAATCTTATTGGAGGTATTGCCAATGAAATTGTTCCAGAAAAACGGCCTTTGAGTTCAATGACACCGACTTTAATTTTTGATAACGGTAGCCCATTAATGGCAGTTGGATCACCCGGTGGTTCAAGAATTATTACTACAGTTTTACAAATGATCGTAAATGTAATTGATTTTTCAATGGATATTAATGAAGCTACTTCCGCATCTCGGATTCATCATCAATGGTATCCAGATAGAATAGATATTGAAAAAAGTAATATAAACACAGAATCATTAATTGATATGGGTTATGAAATAAATCTTATAGATCCGGCAACATGTACTCAATCGATATACTTTGAGGATAATATGTTTATTGGCTCTGGTGACCTCAGACGGCCTGATTCACTTGCACTAGGAGTTTCAAAATGATTGACAAACTATTAGTAATTACTGCATATGCAATCCCTACAGTTACTTTTTTAATTATTTGTTATTTCATCACAAAGAAAAAGTAATTTTGATTTATCTATATTGTCTTATCTTTTTTTTTGGAGCTATTCTAGGAAGTTTTGCTCACAGTTACCTTTATAGATTTGATCAAAACCATACAAATGCAGAGGTCACAATCTTTTACCCTAGATCATTTTGTCCACAATGTAAAAATCAATTAAAAAGTTGGATGATAATTCCAATCATTAGTTATTTCTTATCTTTTGGAAAATGCTCATTTTGTAAAAAAGATATTAAATTCAATTACCTAAGCTATGAGATTTTGTTCGGGCTTATAGCTATTTTTGTATATATAACTTCTGATGCTGAATACATTGCCTTTATAAATCTCTGTTTTGTGGTAATAATTTTTTTACAAATTAGCTTAGATCTAAAATATTTAGTTTTATCAACCTCACTATCTTTAATAATTATCGTGCTTGGATGTTTTAAAAATTTTAATTCGATGATGATGATAACAGAGTCTCTAATTGGAGCAGGAATTGGATTTTTATTTCTATTTCTTATCAATTATATATTTAATGTCATCACAAAAAAAAATGGTATTGGCTCAGGAGATTTTTATCTCTTGGCAGGCTTAGGATCTTTTTATGGAATTTATCTTCTCCCTTTTGTTGTCTTAATTGGAGCTATAGTTACTCTAGCTATGCATTTGCTTGGCATTACCAAAGGCAAGGCACTTCCATTAGGTGCTGGTCTCGGTATAGGATCATATTTAATTTTAGTAACGCAAAATTATTTTTAAATTTTAGGAACTTTTTTATTTTTAGTATGTCAAAGACAATGTTGACCATTTCCTCTTAATTTTCCCCATATGGTCAACTGGAATTAGTTAGTTTGTCTAATTAAATTTTCAATTATAAAAAAGGGAGCAGAATGCTCCCTTTTTCTTTATAATTATTCAACCAACTCTTGCGGGTGTGGTGTTAATGGCTAGCACAATAGCCTTCCAAGCTATTGGTACGGGTTCGAATCCCGTCACCCGCTCCA